>OHAJ01002189.1_pt1 | contig 13550 bp, 7 predicted proteins | sample 1577101 | NCBI WGS metagenome assembly OHAJ01 (sample SAMEA3541531, study PRJEB24748) | human gut metagenome | biome: human gut; feature: human-associated habitat; material: faeces | place: China | collected 2012
AGAAATTCGGAATCAAACCAATGTATCCGGAAGATGCATGTGTACAGATGGAACTGCTCGGACATAATTTCTTTGTATTCTACAATGCAGAGACAGAGCAGGTAAATGTAGTTTACAAACGTAAAGGCAATACTTACGGTCTGATCGAACCGGAATTCTAAATCTGCTTATAAGATCAAAAATATGAAACATAGACAGCCATAAAAAAAGTTTTCATAAAAAAAGCTTCCTTACAGAGAGACAAAATGCCTTCTGTAAGGGAGCTTTTTTGTCATGAAAAATATATACCTTTAGCGCATAAGGAATGCTTTGACGCAGTGGCCTAAATATGTTAAAATATTAAAAGATATTATGAAATTTGTAACTGTTCAGCAGTTAAAAAATTACAAGTTGAAATTCATTCCGGATTGCCTGCGGCAATGGAATATTGACTTATATATTCTGGTGGATAACAAGGATGGCATTACATGCGTAGATGACTTGTTTAAATGGGTAAATCCTAGAAGCAAAATCTTTATAAATACTAATCAACAAATTGGAGTTTATAAAAATGGAAGACCGAAATATAGAAAGACACAGAAATACCCAAATTGCATGAAGGGACGGCATTTGGCAAAAGCCTGTAAGACAATGGAACTAAAATACGGAGACGCTTCTTTCCTTGAAGGACCTACCGAACGTACAAAAGCCGTATGGAACCGTTGCCTTGAAGCACTGGCAGAAGAAAGAAAAAACAACGGTGTCCGCTCGCTTGATAACGCTACTGTATCTACCATTTCATCACACAAGGCCGGATATATCGACAAAGAAAACGAACTAATCGTCGGTCTGCAAACAGACGAGCTTCTGAAACGTGCTATCAAGCCTTTCGGAGGTATCAACGTAGTAAGCAAGGCTTGCCACGAAAACGGCGTGGAAGTGGACGACCGTGTGAAAGATATCTTCACCCACTACCGCAAGACACACAACGATGGAGTGTTCGACGTATATACCGAAGAAATCCGTTCGTTCCGTTCTCTGGGATTCCTCACCGGACTTCCTGACAACTATGCCCGCGGACGTATCATCGGCGACTACCGCCGTATGGCTCTCTATGGTATCGACCGACTGATTGAAGCTAAAAAAGAAGATCTGCGCAACCTCACCGGACCGATGACTGACGCCCGTATCCGCTTGCGCGAAGAGGTGGCAGAACAAATCAAAGCCTTGAAAGAGATGAAAGTAATGGGTGAATACTATGGACTCGATTTGAGCCGTCCCGCATATACCGCCCAAGAAGCTGTTCAATGGGTATACATGGCTTATCTTGCTGCCGTAAAAGAGCAAGACGGTGCTGCAATGTCACTGGGTAACGTTTCTTCTTTTCTTGACATCTACATGGAATATGAATTGAGCAAGGGAACGATCACCGAATCTTTCGCACAGGAACTAATTGACCAGTTTGTTATCAAACTACGCATGGTACGCCATCTGCGTATGCAATCATACAACGATATCTTTGCCGGTGATCCTACTTGGGTAACCGAATCTTTGGGCGGACGCTTCAACGACGGACGTACCAAAGTGACAAAGACTTCTTTTCGTTTCCTGCAAACCTTGTACAACCTCGGCCCTTCACCAGAACCAAACTTGACCGTACTGTGGAGTCCCGAACTGCCGGAAGGATTCAAAGAGTTCTGTGCTAAAGTATCTATCGACACTTCTTCTATTCAGTACGAAAATGACGACCTGATGCGTGAAGTACGTCAATCTGACGACTACGGAATCGCCTGCTGTGTATCTTACCAAGAGATAGGCAAGCAAATCCAGTTCTTCGGTGCACGCTGTAATCTGGCAAAAGCTCTGTTGCTTGCTATCAACGGTGGACGTTGCGAAAACACAGGTACAGTCATGGTGAAGAATATTCCCGTACTGACCAGCGACACACTGAAATTTGAAGAAGTAATGGACAACTACAAGAAGGTTCTGATCGAAATTGCCCGCGTTTATAACGAAGCGATGAACATCATCCACTATATGCACGATAAGTATTACTACGAAAAGGCTCAAATGGCACTCGTAGATACTAACCCGCGCATTAACCTTGCCTACGGCGTAGCCGGACTTTCTATTGCGCTCGATTCATTGTCAGCTATCAAATACGCAAAGGTTACCGCCCGCCGCAACGATATAGGTCTGACAGAAGGTTTCGACATTGAAGGCGAATTCCCTTGTTTCGGAAACGATAACGACAAGGTAGACCACCTTGGCGTTGACCTCGTATATTTCTTCAGCGAAGAATTGAAGAAACTCCCGGTTTACAAGAATGCCCGTCCTACCCTCTCCCTGCTGACCATCACTTCCAACGTGATGTACGGAAAGAAGACAGGTGCTACTCCGGACGGACGTGCCAAAGGCGTTGCCTTCGCTCCGGGTGCTAACCCGATGCACGGACGAGATAAGAACGGTGCTATCGCTTCTTTGAGTTCCGTAGCAAAACTTCGTTACCGCGACTCACAAGACGGTATCAGTAACACCTTCTCTATCGTTCCGAAATCATTGGGAGCTACCGAAGAAGACCGCGTTGAAAATCTCGTTACAATGATGGACGGTTACTTCACCAAAGGCGCTCACCACCTGAACGTAAATGTTCTGAACCGCGAGATGCTTTATGATGCGATGGAACATCCCGAGAAATATCCGCAACTTACGATCCGTGTATCCGGATATGCGGTAAACTTCGTGAAACTGACTCGTGAACAACAGTTGGATGTTATTTCAAGAACCATTAACCATTCACTGTAAGTGATAAAAGGTAAGATACATTCATTAGAGAGTTTCGGGACCGTAGATGGTCCCGGAATTCGCTTTGTCGTTTTTATGCAGGGCTGCCCGTTGCGTTGCCTGTATTGCCATAACCCGGATACTTGGAACCCGAAAGGGAAGGTGAAATATCAGATGACTCCCGGCGAGCTATTGACGGAAGTTTTACGGTATAAGAGTTTTATCGCCCGTGGGGGGGTGACTGTTACCGGTGGGGAACCTTTATTGCAACCTGAGTTTCTGAAAGAGTTTTTCCGTTTGTGCCAAGAGCAAGGTCTTCACACAGCTTTGGACACATCTGGTTTCGTATGTACCTCAAAAGCTTGGGAAGTCTTGGATTATGTGGACTTAGTGTTATTGGACATCAAAACCTTAAACCCGGATTTACATCCGTTACTGGCGGGTGTCAAGCAGGATAATACGCTTCTGTTCTTGGATGAATTGGAGAGACGTGGCATAGATACTTGGATTCGCCATGTTATTGTCCCCGGATATACGGATAATGACGAGTGGCTGGAGGCGTTAGCTCGGTATGTCAGTTCATATAAAGTGGTTCGCAAAGTGGAATTATTGCCTTATCATACGATGGGAACCTATAAATATGAGCAATTAGGCCTCGATTATCCGTTAAAGGGGGTGGAACCCTTATCAAAAGAACGTTTAGATAATGCGAAAGCGATATTCTCTCGCTACAAACCAGAAAATAACAAGGCCTGATCTCTCGATCAAGCCTTGCGATTATGCAACAGCTAATCAGGGAAAACAATCTAATCCGATTAGCTTTTAAACGATAGTAATAATTTTTTGCCTAGACTAACCTTGACTATTTAATATGTGTTTGTTTTGTTATATGCAACAAATATCTATTTTTGTAAGGAGATAAAAAATGATATAGATCAGAAAATGATGAATAGTATGAAGACACCACAAGAAATAGCCGAAATGATATCCAAACGTTTTTATCCATTACCCAATGCGGATTTGGATTCTCTGGCCTCGATCATAGAATCAAGTAAGGCTGCGAAAGGAGACCCGGACAGCAAAGAATGCGTTGGTTGACATACAGAATAATATCAGCCGTAGCAATCTGGACTTGATGGATACTTATCAGGGAGTGTTTGCTTATGATAATAAAGGTAATAAAGAGATTATCTTTACCATTCATAATGAATTGTTTGAATATAATCTGTGGAATGGAAATAATGATTTGTTTCCACAGGCTGATTATTTAGGGAAATTCTATAATGCGGATGGTACTTTGATAAATACGTCGGTCGAGAATAATTTCGGTATCATGCGCCTGATGGTGAAATTGGAAAACTTCAAGAAGTTTCTGCCGGGAGACACTCGTCGTGACGTTACATTGAAAGATGTATATAATAAGGTGGAAAATGGCAAGTTGGAATTGGTGGGGGTGTATCCGCATAAGTATTGGGGAGTTATGAATGGGAGTACACGGGTGAGATGTGATGATTATCCTATTTATAGATATTCGGATTTGCTATTGATGCTGGCTGAGGCGAAAGTGCTTTTGGGTGAGGATCCGGCTACAGAGATAAACCGGGTGCGCCGGCGTGCGTTTGGTGATGCGTATGATGCTTCAACAGTGGGGTTTCCCAATCAGGAAGTCGATAAGCGTCCGGCGGATGCTGTCTTGCAGGAACGTTTGTTTGAATTTATGCTGGAAGGTAAACGATGGTATGACTTGAGGCGTTTTGGCGATTCGTACGTGCTTGACTATACTCCGGCGGAGCCTGCCCGTCTGCTTTGGCCTATCAACCAAGGAGCTCTTACTAATAATCCATTGTTGAAACAAACGGTTGGTTATTAAATTTTTGTCGGATAAGAATCTTTAATTGCATAAAAAGACGGTGTTCTTTATGAAATTAATAAAGAAACCGTCTTTTTATTTTCTAATTTCAATAAAAACTTTTATTTTTACACCCGTAAAATTATAAATATTATGAGAAACCCTAGCTTATTACTGCTAATTGTTGTTTTTATATTAGCACCCTTCAAGTTGAGTGCGGCGGCAGATACGGTTGTTGTCCGCGAAACCCGGATTCCTGTGTTGATTGAAAGGCAGGATAATGAGTTGTTTCATTTACGTATAGAGGCTACTCAAAGTCAGATGCTGAATGAAGTGAAGTTGGACTTCGGCAAAGACGTGAATTTGAATGAAATTGAATCTGTGAAACTGTATTATGGTGGAACTGAAAGCGTGGAGAGGAGGGGAAAGACTTATTTTGCTCCGGTAGATTATATATCTAATAATACTCCGGGAAAAACATTGGCTGCCAATACTTCTTATTCCGTTTTGAAGTCGGAAGTGAAGGCCCCGAAGCGTGAGGTTGTATTGAAAGCTGACCAAAAATTGTTTCCGGGAGTGAATTATTTTTGGATTAGCCTGCAAATGAAGCCTGTTGCTTCTATCTTGTCCAAAGTGTCGGCAGAAGTGGTGGAAGCTAAGATTGACGGACAGGTTGCTCCTTTGAAGATAGCCCGTAAGGCGGATACCCATTATATGGGGATCGGCGTGCGTCATGCCGGTGACGACGGGGCTGCTGCCTATCGTATTCCCGGATTGGCCACTTCAAATAAAGGAACCTTGTTGGGGGTATATGATGTACGCTATAATAATAGTGCGGATTTACAGGAGTATGTGGAAATAGGTCTGAGCAGAAGTACGGACGGAGGTCAGACTTGGGAGAAAATGCGCATTCCGATGGCATTTGGTGAATATGATGGGTTGCCTAAAGCACAGAATGGAGTAGGCGATCCGGCCATTTTGGTTGATAAGAAGACAGGAACTATCTGGATTGTCGCTGCCTGGACACATGGTATGGGAAATGGGCGTGCGTGGTGGAATTCACAAACAGGCATGGACCGTAATCATACAGCACAATTAATGATGGTGAAAAGTGATGATGATGGTAAGACCTGGTCGGAGCCTATGAATATAACAGAACAGGTGAAAGATCCGTCATGGTATTTCTTGCTGCAAGGTCCCGGTAGAGGTATCTCTATGGAAGATGGAACATTGGTCTTTGCCAGCCAGTATATTGGCAATGACCGTATTCCTAATGCCGGTATTATATACAGTAAGGATCATGGAAAAACCTGGAATATCAGTACATTGGCACGCACTAATACAACTGAATCTCAGGTAGCGGAAGTGGAACCGGGAGTGCTGATGCTGAATATGCGTGATAATCGTGGTGGCAGTCGTGCCGTTTCTACAACTACAGATTTAGGTAAAACATGGAAAGAACATGAGTCTTCACGTACAGCCTTACAGGAACCGGTTTGTATGGCCAGTTTGATTAGTGTTAAAGCTAAAGAGAATGTATTGGGTAAAGACATCCTTTTGTTCTCTAATCCGAATGATGCCAAGAACCGTCATAGCATTACCATCAAAGCAAGTCTGGATGGTGGGGTGACTTGGTTGCCCGAGAATCAATTGCTGCTGGATGCCGGTTGGGGTTGGGGATACAGCTGCTTGACTATGATTGACAAGGAAACAGTAGGAATTTTATATGAAAGCAGTGTGGCCCACATGACTTTCCAAGCGATAAAGCTGAAAGATATTATTAAGACCAAATAAATAATGAAACGCAGATTTTCTAGTTTTATTGGTATGATACTGGTTTGTGCTGTAACTATAGCACAAACCAGTATCTCGTTACTTCCTAAACCTCAGTTGTATAAGGATACGGGGAAGAACTTTACTATGGGAAAGGTGAAACTTTCTACTCCGGTGTTGAGGCCGGAGTGGGAAGTTTTTATCATGAATGCAGGTGGTGAGATTGTTGAACACTCGTCATCGGTGATTGAAGTGGAACTGGTTCCGTCTATTGAGGAGGCCAGGTTAAATGGGGCTGAAGCCTATCGTCTTTCTGTTTCAAACAAGCGGATAAAGATAGAGGCTGTAACAGAACAGGGAGTGTATTGGGCTATGCAGACACTTCGGCAATTGGAACGGAAAAAAGGGAAGAGAAGTTCTGTTGCCGGATGTGAGATTGTAGACTGGCCGGCATTCCGGATACGCGGATTTATGCAGGATGTGGGACGCAGTTATATTTCAATGGAAGAATTGAAAAGAGAGATCGAGATTTTATCCCGGTTTAAGATTAATGTATTTCATTGGCATCTTACTGAAAACCAGGCATGGAGATTGGAAAGTAAAATCTTTCCTATGCTGAATGATAGTGTGAACACCATCCGTATGCCGGGTAAATATTATACGCTGGAAGAGGCACGCGATTTGGTGGATTTTTGTAAGAAACATCAGGTGTTGTTGATTCCTGAGATAGATATGCCGGGGCATAGTGCTGCCTTTGTGCGTGCTTTCCGCCATGATATGCAAAGTCCGGAAGGGATGAAAATATTGAAACTGTTGCTGGATGAGGTGTGTGAGACATTTGATGTGCCTTATTTACATATAGGTACGGATGAGGTGGAGTTTACCAATCCGCATTTTGTACCCGAAATGGTGGCGTATGTACGCTCAAAAGGGAAAAAAGTAATATCCTGGAATCCGGGCTGGCACTATAAACCGGGGGAAATAGACATGACACATTTGTGGAGTTACCGTGGAAAGGCGCAACCGGGTATTCCTGCTATCGATTCCAAATTTCATTATCTGAATCATTTTGATGTTTTCGGTGATATTGTAGCTTTGTACAACAGCCGTATTTATGATCAGGCAGAAGGCAGTGAGGACATTGCGGGAACTATATTGGCTTTGTGGCACGATCGTTTGATTGACAATGAGTGGAATCTGGTTATTGAAAATGGCTTGTATCCCAATATGCTTGCTATTGCCGAGCGTGCCTGGAGAGGGGGAGGTACGGAATATTTTGACGGACTGGGTACGATACTTCCACCCGAAGACACGGAAGCATTCAAAGAATTCGCTGATTTTGAAAAGCGTATGTTGTGGCATAAGGAGCATACGTTTAAAGGATATCCTTTCGCCTATGTAAAACAGACTAATGTAAAATGGAATATTACGGATGCTTTTCCTAATGGGGGAGATATGGATAAGGTGTTCCCGCCTGAACAGGAGTTAAAGGATACCTATCATTATAACGGGAATACGTATGGTGTACGTCAGGCAATAGGGGCAGGTATTTATTTACGCCATGTCTGGGGGACGTTTGTTCCCGGATTTTATGCCGATCCTAAAGAGGATCATACCGCGTATGCATATACTTGGGTATATTCTCCTAAAGATCAGGAAGTGGGGTTATGGGCAGAATTTCAGAATTATAGCCGTTCGGAGATGGATCTGGCTCCGCTGCAAGGTAAATGGGATTATAAAGGTAGCCGTATTTGGATTAATGATAGGGAGATAATGCCTCCTGTATGGACAGCAACCCATCAGGTGAAGAGTAATGAAATTCCATTAGGAAATGAAAATTGTGTGGCACGTTCTCCACTGGCTGTGCATTTAAATAAGGGTTGGAATAAAGTGTTCCTGAAATTACCTGTCGGTAAGTTCAGGATGGACCAGACGCGTCTTGTGAAGTGGATGTTTACTGCTGTCTTTGTGACTCCTGACGGAGAAAGGGCGGCAGAGGGATTGATTTATTCACCAGATAAACAAAAATAAAATGAAACGTATTGTCTTATTGTTATTGGGATTATTATTAGCGTTACCCCAGTTTGCTCAGGAACGCAAGTATTCTACTTTTTATGAGCAGAGAGCGACTTTGTTTGAAGAACTTCCGGTTACTTCAAAAGATATTATTTTTTTAGGGAACAGTATCACCAACGGTTGCGAGTGGGCTGAGTTGTTCCAAAATAAGAATGTGAAGAACAGGGGTATTAGTGGAGATATCTGTATGGGGGTATATGACCGTTTGGATCCGATTGTAAAGGGAAAACCGGCAAAGATTTTTTTATTGATCGGTATCAATGATGTTTCTCGGGGAACGTCTGCGGATAAAATTATTTCAGAAATAAGTATGATTGTTCGGAAAATAAAGCAAGAATCTCCAAAAACAAAATTATATTTGCAAAGTGTATTGCCGGTGAATGATTGTTACGGTATGTTTAACGGGCATACATCACGCTGGCAGGTGGTAAAACAAATTAATGATTTGTTGGAACCATTGGCGGTAAAGGAAGGAGCTGCCTATATTGATTTGTATAGTCATTTTGTGGAGAAAGAGACAGGTAAGATGAATCCAGTATATACTAATGACGGATTACATTTATTAGGAAAGGGATACTTGCTGTGGCGTGATATTGTAAAACCTTATGTTGACCAGAAATGAAGAAGACATTAATACTGATTTTATGTTTGTTTCTTTGTACCGTTTCATTTGCACGGAAGCGGGTGAAGGTTGCTTGTGTAGGTAATAGCATTACCTATGGCATAGGTGTATCCGATCCTGATAAGGAGTCCTATCCTGCCCGGTTACAGCAAATGCTGGGTGAAGGGTATACGGTGGAGCGTTTTGGAAAGCCGGGAGCTACGTTGCTGAACAAGGGACACCGGCCTTTTATGCAACAGAAAGAGTTTAAGGATGCATTGGCTTTTGCCGGTGATGTAGTGGTTATTCATTTAGGAGTGAATGATACAGATCCGCGTGATTGGCCCAATTACCGTGATTTTTTTATAGCGGATTATCGTGCACTGATTGATTCGTTCAGAGTGGCGAATCCTGAATGTCGTATTTTGATTGCCCGTCTGACTCCGATTGCCGACCGCCATCCGCGGTTTGAGTCCGGCACACGCGACTGGCATGATGAGATTCAGCTGGCTATAGAAACGATAGCGAAATACGCACAAGTACAGTTGATAGATTTTCATGCACCTTTATATCCATATCCTTTTATGTTGCCCGATGCTGTCCATCCTGATAAGGAAGGTGCGGCTGTCTTGGCAAAAACGGTGTATGAAGGCATAACCGGTGATTTTGGCGGTTTGCAAATGCCGGAAATTTATACAGACAATATGGTATTGCAGCATGGACGTCTGCTGACTATTCAGGGAAAAGCGGATGCCGATGAGAAAGTAACTGTTTCCATAGACAGGCAGCAACTTCAGGCTGTGACGGGAGCAGATGGAAAGTGGGCGGTGGATGTCCGGCCATTGAAGGCGGGCGGTCCATATACGCTGACTGTTTCTACAGAAAAACGGAAACTGGTCTATGAAAATGTGTTGGCGGGAGAAGTATGGCTCTGTTCCGGACAATCGAATATGGAGTTTTATCTGAATTGGAGTGCGACTGCCGCACAAGATGTTCCTCAAGCTGCAAATAGCAATATCCGTTTATATGATATGAAAGCCCGTTGGCGTACGGATGCGGTGGAGTGGGATGCTTCGGTACTCGATTCATTGAATCATCTGCAATATTATAAGGATACACGGTGGACAGTTTGTTCGCCTGAAACAGCCGGTAATTTCTCGGCGGTGGCTTACTATTTCGGAAAGAAATTGCAGGATAGTTTGCAAGTCCCTGTAGGACTGATTTGCAATGCCATTGGCGGATCTCCTACTGAAGCATGGATAGACCGTAGTACATTGGAATATCGTTTTCCGGCTATCTTACGTAATTGGATGCAGAATGATTTTATCCAAGACTGGGTGCGTGGGCGTGCTGCCTTGAATGTAAAGCAGTCTTCCAATAAATTGCAACGCCATCCTTATGAGCCTTGTTATTTGTATGAATCGGGTATCCGTCCTTTGGAACAGTTTCCGGTCAAAGGCTTTATTTGGTATCAGGGTGAGTCTAATGCCCATAATCGGGAGGCTCATGAAAGGTTGTTCAGATTGTTGGTGGAAAGTTGGCGCAAGAATTGGGGGGATGCGGAACTTCCATTCTATTTTGTCCAATTGTCTAGTATAGACCGTCCGTCATGGACTTGGTTCCGTGATAGCCAGCGTCGTTTGATGGCGGAGATTCCTCATACCGGTATGGCTGTCAGTTCAGATAGGGGAGACTCATTGGACGTACATCCCAAACAGAAAAGAGAAGTCGGTGAACGGTTGGCTGCATGGGCTTTGAATAAAACATACGGATATAAAAATGTCATTCCTTCGGGACCGCTTTATAAGTCAGTCGTATTTAGTGGAGGTGCGGCTTATATTTCTTTTGATTATGCGGAGGAGTTGTCCACTTCGGATGGGAAACCGCTTCGTACATTCGAAGTGGCAGGTGATGATGGATTATTTTATCCGGCACAGGCTGTTGTTGAAAACGGTAAAATAAAAGTATGGAGTGACAAGGTGAAAGAGCCGGAAACGGTTCGTTACGGATGGCAGCCATTTACCCGTGCCAATCTGGTAAATGGCGCCGGTTTGCCTGCATCCACATTCCGGGCTGAATAGTATATAAATTAATAAAGATAGGTAAGATGAAGAAAACATTAAAAGTTTTGATGATGTTAGGATGCTTTCCGATGATGCTCAGTGCAAAGGAGTATAAGAAGTCAGAGAGTCTGAGTCTTGATAAGGGATGGGAGTTCGCCCAGGTCGGCCGGAATGAATGGTTGCCGGCTACGGTGCCCGGAACGGTACATCAGGATTTGATTTCTCATAATAAACTGCCCAATCCATTTTATGGGATGAATGAGCAAAAAGTGCAGTGGGTAGAGAATGAGGACTGGGTTTATAAAACTACTTTTAATGTGACGGATGAGCAACTCTCGCGGGATGCTGCCTTGTTGATTTTGGAAGGGTTGGATACGTATGCGGATATTTACCTGAACGGCTCTTTGTTGGAACGTACGGACAATATGTTTGTCGGCTATACTCTTCCGGTAAAAGAGGTGTTGCGGAAGGGAAAAAACCATTTGCAGATTCTGTTTCATTCACCTGTCAAGCAAACTTTACCCCAATGGGAAACCAATGGCTTTGATTATCCTGCTGATAATGATCATAGTGATAAGCGGGTCAGTATCTATAGCCGTAAAGCGCCTTACAGTTATGGCTGGGATTGGGGAATCCGCTTGGTAACCAGTGGTATCTGGCGGCCTGTGACACTGACTTTCTATGATGTGGCACGCATTGATGATTACTATGTACGTCAGGCTTCGGTAACAAAAGATCTGGCGAAAGTTGAAAACCGCCTGACTGTAAACAGTGTTTCTGCAACTCCTCAGAAAGCGGAAGTAACTGTTGCTTATTCTTATAAGGAGGGTGAAAAGGTAACCGAACAGAAAGAGGTGACATTGCAGCCGGGAACAAACCATATTCTTCTTCCCATAGAGATACGGCAACCTCATTTATGGATGCCTAATGGTTGGGGGGAACCTGCATTGTATGATTTTGAAGCTGAGGTAAAGGTGGATGGTAAAGTGGTAGCTTCTCAAAAAGAACGTATCGGACTCCGTACAATAAAGGTGGTGAAAGAAAAAGACGATCAGGGAGAATCCTTCTATTTTGTAGTCAATGGTGAGCCTATGTTTGCCAAAGGCGCGAATTTTATCCCGGATGATGCTTTGCTGCCTAACATTACTGAAGAACGTTACCGCCAGTTGTTCAAGGATGTGAAAGATGCCAATATGAATATGATTCGTGTATGGGGTGGAGGAATTTATGAGGATGATGCTTTTTACCAGGCAGCGGACGAGAATGGAATTTTAGTTTGGCAGGATTTTATTTTTGCCTGCACTACTTATCCGTCCGATCCTGCTTTTATGAAACGGGTAGAGGCCGAGGCGGAATATAATATCAAGCGTTTACGGAACCATGCCAGTCTGGCTATGTGGTGTGGAAACAATGAAATTTATGAAGGTATGCGCTACTGGGGATGGGATAAGAAATACACTGATCCCGGTATTATGGAAGGAATGAAGCAGGGCTATGACAAACTTTTCCGTGAGTTGTTGCCTCGTAAAGTAGCTGAACTTGATCCGGACCGTTTCTATATGCATGGTTCTCCGTACGAGGCCAATTGGGGACGTCCCGAAAGTTGGAAGATTGCAGACAGCCATAATTGGGGTATCTGGTATGGTCAGAAACCGTTTGAAAGTCTGGATACGGAAATTCCGCGTTTTATGAGTGAGTTTGGTTTTCAGGCATTTCCTGAAATGAAGACGATTGCTACTTTTGCCTCACCGGAAGATTATGCATTGGAATCGGAGGTGATGAATGCTCATCAAAAAGCCACTATCGGTAATTTCCTCATCAAGAAGACTATGGGACTGTATTATAAAGTGCCTGAAGATTTCGATCAGTTGGTTTATATGGGTTTGGTTTTGCAGGGGGTAGGAGTGCGCCAGGGTTTGGAAGCCCATCGTCGTAACCGTCCCTATTGTATGGGGACTTTATATTGGCAGCTGAATGACAGCTGGCCGGTCGTTTCCTGGTCGAGCATTGATTATTATGGCAATTGGAAAGCGTTGCATTATCAGGCAAAAAGAGCTTTTGCTCCGGTATTGGTAGATGCTGTCAAGGAAGGGGAGGATTTGAATATTTATGTTATGTCGGACAAGCTGGAAGCGGATAAAGAGGTGACTTTATTGTTGCGTGTGATGGATTTTAATGGAAAAGTTCTGACTAAAAAGAGTATCAAGGGTGAGGTTCCGGCCAATGCTTCCACCTTATATTATAAGGAACCTTATGCGGGTATAACAACAAGTCCTCAAAATACTTTTCTTCTAATGACATTAAAAAATAAGAAAGGTGAGGTTTTATCCGAAGAAATTTATTACTTTAACCACGCAAAAGATCAGGAGCTTCCGAAGACTGAGATCCGCTATAAAGTGAAGCCGATGGATGGAAAATATGAAGT
>OHAJ01002190.1_pt1 | contig 13547 bp, 11 predicted proteins | sample 1577101 | NCBI WGS metagenome assembly OHAJ01 (sample SAMEA3541531, study PRJEB24748) | human gut metagenome | biome: human gut; feature: human-associated habitat; material: faeces | place: China | collected 2012
TCATTCAAGAATTTCTTCAAGAATTCAGGATCTTTGTAATCAATGTACTTACCGAAAAAACTTTCCTCAGGTCGGGCCGCCGGTCCCCGTCGTTGGCTGGCGGCTGGGAGGAAAGGACATGTCTGGTCATGGGGCCGGGAAAAGGAGGGAGGGGGAAAGCTGGGGAGAGAAGATGCCGGAGTTTTTTCTTTCTCTCGCTCGCGCTTGCTTCCGGGCCGCTGGAATACCTCTGGAAGTATGGGACGGGGCCTTCCTGCGATGAAGAGGCGGATCCAGCGGGGGAGCTCTTTGGTAAGTCTGGCTGCAGGCACGCCGCAGGGCGGGACGCTCTCCGTGCAGAGGAACGTCTTGTGCGAATGTCGGGAAGTGAAGGCGTGTTTGGGGATTCCGGGCAGCGATGCAGGAGGGACTCGTGGGGCTGCCCGGCGGTTGCTGCCTCATGGTAGGCCCGGAGCGGCGGGGAGAGGCTGGCCGGTCTGAAACGCGGGCGGGATACTCCGGCTGGGGGCTGCCTTGGCCGGGAAGGCTGATGCCGTACAGGGGGCCGGTATGGCGTGCTCCGGTCTCTGTCAGGCATGTCCGGTGGTTGGGATGGGCCCGTGTGGAGCTCTCCCCGTGCAGCTCGTTTCGGGCAGGCGGTGGCCCGCAGGACGCAAAAAAGCCCTCCATGCGGAGGGCTTCGTCATTCCCGATGGGCGGACAGGCTTCCGGGACTGTCCTCGGGAGGGCGTACGGTCATGTCTGGCCTTGGGCGGGCATGCCGTACCGTCTGAAAAAATGGCTGGAAAGGGAAGCGCTTTGGGAAGGGGCCTCTCGCCTTATGCGGGAGAAGCCCCTTCCGCCGATGTTCGTTTATGGCCGGTCTTAGGCCTGGGCCGAAGCGGCAGCCGTATCTTCTTCCTTGCGGGCGGCGTTGCGGCGGCAGGCGTCGTTGAGGTCGCGTTCCAGCAGGGCCACGATGGTGAAACGGTTGATGAAGGCGCGGGCGAACTGCAGGTAGTTCAGGTACAGGTCACTGCTGCGCATGGACAGGCCTTCGGTATCGATGCGCTGCAAGAGTTCGATCTGGATCTTGCTGATGCGGGAAGAGCAGTGGTCGGCATAGGCCGAGAGTTCGGCGCGGGAGCCTTCGCCCGCGGCATAGGTCCGGAAGTGGCGGGCGGCGTCTTCCAGGATGCCCAGCATCTGCTCCAGATTGTCGCCCAGCGCGCCGCTGTAGGGGCGGTGCCGGTTGGCGATATGGTTGGCGGACATGCCCAGTACCGAGCGCAGCTCATGGCTCAGTTCCTTCATGCCGTTGAAGATGCGGTAGTAGATATGCCGCGCCTCGTTGTCCAGATCGTCGCCACCGCCGCGCAGGGCCATGCGGTAGTAGGAACCGCGGGAGCGCGAGATGTCTTCGAAAAGGTTCACGGCTTCGTTCTTGCAGCGGTTCAGGACCTTCTCGTCCTCGGCCTGAAAGGCGGTGAGGCCTTCGCGCATCAGGCGCACGGCGGTATCGATGCTTTCGTCCACCGAGGCGCCGATATTGGCGCGGATGCTGTCCTTGTCGGTGTTGTCGGCCACGATGTCGAAGCTGCTCTCGTCCTTCTTCTTGCCGAAGAAGTTGGAGCGCACCAGGCTGACCACGGCCACCAGCATGAAGAGGACGGCCACCACGCTGCCGCCTTCGAACAGGGCCCAGGTGACCAGGGCGCAGGCGCTGAAGGCGCACATGGCGGTCAGGAACCAGCCGCTGATGACGGCCAGCACGCCGGAGATGCGGTAGACGGCGCTTTCACGGTTCCAGGCACCGTCGGCGAAGGAGGAGCCCATGGCCACCATGAAGGTCACATAGGTGGTGGACAGGGGCAGCTTGAGGGACGTGGCCGAGGCGATGAGGATGCTGGAGACCACCAGATTGATGGCGGCACGCACCTGGTCGAAGGGCAGCACCGGGGCGCCCTTGACCTGCTCCACGGGCTGCATGCGGCTTTCGAGGGCGTTGAAGAGCGAATTGGGCAGGATCTGGTGCAGGGTCTTGTTGGCGCTCAGGCCCGCGCGCACGATGAGGCGGCCGGGCAGGGAGGAGCCGAACTGTTCCTGATCGCCGCGGGTGCTGCTGCTCAGGTTGATGGAGGTCTGCACCACGCGATGGGCCTTTTTGGAGAACCACAGGGTCAGCACCATGATCAGGCCGGAGAGCAGCAGGTAGAAGGTGGGCGTCTGCACGGCCTTGCGCAGGCCCTCCATGGTGAAGGCATCGGGGGCCATGCCGCTGGCGGTGAACTGCTGCCAGCTTTCCCAGGCGGCCAGCGGCACGCCCACGAAGTTGACCAGGTCGTTGCCGGCAAAGGCGAATGCCAGGGCAAAGGTCCCGGCCAGGATGACGATCTTGAAGATGTTGACGCCGCGGCGCACCATGAGCAGGTGCAGCACCACGCTCAGGCCCGCGAACAGCACCAGCAGGATGGGCAGGGTGTGGGCATTGATCCAGGCCAGGTATTCCGGCTTCATGAAGGACGCGCCCTTGGCGCCTTTCATGATCAGGAAGTAAAAGATGGCCGTCAGGGACAGGCCGCCGAAGATGCCGCCGATGCGGCGGTACATGCGTTCATAATGGAAGGTGAAGATCAGGCGGGTGATGTACTGCACCACCACACCGGCCACGAAGGCCACCACCACGGAGATGAGGATGCCGGACACGATGGCCAGGGCCTTCTGGCTGTTGATGAAGTCCCCCAGCTGGGAGAGCAGGATGTCCGAGGTGGAGATCTTGATGAGGGCCGCGGCCACGGCACCGCCCAGCAGCTCGAAGACGATGGACACTGTGGTGGAGGTGGGCAGGCCCATGGAGTTGAAGGCGTCCAGCAGCAGGACGTCGGTGATCATCACCGCGAAGAAAATGATGATGATCTCGTTGAAGGTGAACATCTCGGGGTTGAAGACCCCGCTGCGGGCGATCTCCATCATGCCGCTGGAAAAGGTGGAGCCCAGCAGCACACCGATGCTGGCCACCACCATGATGACCTTGAAGCTGGCGATGCGCGAGCCTATGGCCGAGTTGAGGAAGTTGACGGCGTCGTTGCTGACGCCCACGAAAAGGTCCACTGCGGCCAGGATGGCCAGAAATACCAGTATGAGCAGAAAGATGCTTTCCACGTCCCGTCTCCTGCGGAATAGTCTGAGAATGAGGCATATTCTGTGTAGGCAGGTTTTGTTACAAATCGGTGACGGAGGCGGGAAAATGCAGGGAAGAGAAGGGCTGCCGGGGGAGGGGGAGGAAAAAACAGTTGAGTTCACAATGCGGTAGCTCTGTGGTAGGCAGAGCGTGATGGTCATTTTCCTCGATAAATTTTTATAGGAAAGAGGACAACGTGAAGCATATCGTTTTTCTGGAGCAATATGGAAGCCTTGGCGGTGGTCAACAGGTGCTGCTGGAACTTGTGCGCGCTGCGCTGCAAACCGGCTTCCAGGCTACTGTGTTGATCCCGGAGGGCCCCTGTGCGGACAGGCTGCGCTCCCTGGGAGCACAGGTCATGATTGTTTCCGAGTGCCGCCTTTCCCAGGGGAAAAAGAGTCTTGCGGATATCTGGCGTTTTGCCTGGTATGGATGCCGTACATTCCTGAGCCATATATCGGTACTGCGCCATGCCGACCTGATCTATGTCAACGGCAATCGTCTGCTGCCTGTTGCCATGCTGGCCCAGCTTACTTTGGGGCGCAAGGCTGCCTATCATATCCATCTGAACCATGGCGGACTGGAGCGAAAGCTTTTTCTGCTGGCCTTGCGTTTGAAAAGTACGCGAGCCTTGGTCCTGCCTTCGGAGTTTATCCGTCGGGAACTTCTGGCTGCGGATGCCCGTTTTGCCGATCCCCGAGTGCAGGTTGTCCCCAATGGGTTGGATGTCCGTTTCAGCAATATTTCTTTCGAAGACCGCTTTACGGGCAAGCCTTTGCAGCATATCGGCATCGTGGGGCGCGTTTCGCCGGAAAAAGGGCAGGATGTGCTCATCCCGCTGGCGAAAAGCTTTCCTCAGCTGCATTTTCATGTGCTGGGGGACGCGGCTTTTTCATCCGCAGACTACTATGAAAGGCTGAAACGGGAAGCTCCGGATAATGTCCACTTCCATGGCTGGGTGGATGACCTGCCCGCCAAAGTGAACGAGATCGGTTTGCAGGTCTGCCTGGTGCCGTCACGCTGTCCGCCGGAAGCTCCAGAGCGCAGCTTCGAGGCCGCCCCCCTCGTTCCCTTGCAGATGACGGCTCTTTCCTGCTTGGTCATCGTGCGCAAATTAGGTGCTTTAGAGGATGTGGCTCGGGAACTGGGGCTCAAGATGTTTGAGCAAGATGGAGAGCTTTTTTCCCTATTACAAGATGCCTGTTGTCAGGAAAAAAAGAACATTGTCTCTTGCACGCAGGCCGCATACGTAGACTGTTTACAGAAGTTTTCTAATGGTAAATTCCAAAAAAGTTTAGAGCATTTTTACTTAACAATTTTGTGATATAAGGAAATATCATGCCAAAAGTATCTATTGTCATCCCTGCTTATAATGTCGGACCGTGGATTGAGGAAACTTTGAAATCTGTACAACAGCAAACATTTAAAGATTTTGAATGTATTGTTGTTGATGATAAATCAACAGACAAAACTTGTGCAGTAGTTAATTGTTTTATAGGAAAAGACCGGCGATTCAAACTTATCCTTCGAGATCATAATGAAGGGCAGGGGGCCTGTCGAAATGTGGGCATATGGCTTGCGCAGGGCGAATATATAGCTTTCTTGGATAGCGACGATCTTTGGCATCCAACTTTTCTGGAGCGTATGTTGCAGCTTATTGAGAGTAAAGGGGCTTGGCTGGCTTACAGCCGTTTTGCAATGTTCCATGATGGGACGTCTATCCGCAAGCCATTAGCATGGGATAATTTGTTGCGCACAAAGAATATTTGGTGGGATATGTTGCTGATGACAGAATTCCATCTTTGTTCATGTTTGGGAAGTAGTGAACTTGTACGTAAATCTGGGGGATTTGATAGCAGAATGCGGACAGGCCAGGATAGGGACTTTCTTCTAAGATTACTGGCGATGATCTGTGAAAAGCATCCAGAAAAGGTTTGTGGGACAGAGGAAGAGCTTTTTTTCTATCGGCAGCGTGAAAGCAGTACTATCTACACTCGCCAGCGGCAGGCTATTGCCATTGAATGGAATTTTATGCCGCGTTATCTTGATCATCCGGGAGTGCCTGCGGCAGTGAGACGGAGAGGATACTCTTTCCTCGCATTTAAGATGGGAGTTATCAGTCTAAATTTAAAAGATTATGCCGGAGCTATACGATGGTTTATCAAATCAGTATGTTATGATCCGTTAAATATTAATTTATTCTGGCTACCTTTACGTAAAATATGGTATAAGATAAAGTCAGAAGAAAATATAGAATTTTTAGACAAATGAATTTTTCGTCATGAGTTAAGGGCGATGCAGTAAGTGCATCGCTTTTTTGTATGAAAAGAAAACCTCCCGCTAGGCGGGAGGTTCAAAAAAGCTTAAAGCTATGAGTATGTTATAAAGCTCCTTTTGATTCGCTAACATTGGATTGCGGTCTGGCAACTGCATCTATGAAGCAAATCAAAAGGAGGTCATGATGAGTGACATCAAAAGCTTAGCTCATACCAAATGGAACTGCAAATATCATATAGTATTTGCCCCTAAGTACCGGAGACAGGTTTTCTATGGTGAGAAAAAACGTGCCATAGGCGAGATTTTACGCAGACTGTGTGAATGGAAGGGAATAAATATTATCGAGGCGGAATGCTGTCCTGACCATATCCACATGCTTGTTGAGATCCCTCCAAAAATGAGTGTTTCAGGATTTATGGGATATTTGAAAGGTAAAAGTAGCCTAATGATATATGATCAATTTAGTGATTTAAAATTCAAGTACCGCAATCGTGAATTTTGGTGCCGTGGATATTATGTGGATACGGCAGGTAAAAATGCGATAAAAATCCGTGATTACATACGAAGACAATTAGACGAGGATAAATTGGGAGCCCAGTTGAGCCTTCCGTGTCCCGGTAGCCCGTTTACGGGCCGCAAGTAAGAGAAATGCAAATGTCAGACCGCCATGCGCCTGTTAGGGCGCGGCTGGTAAACGAGCCTTACAGGCGCATATGAAGACCCACCGGCTTTGCCGGTGGGTCTCTTTTTATATCAAAATTTCCTTATTACTTTTTTGATAATGTTTTTGAGACTTGGGTGACGGCGTAGAAAACGACGAAAGATTTGTCTGTTTTGTAACAGGACATTGGGACGCCGGAGGATTTCACGCATCATATTGCGCCAAGTCTCTTCTTCAGGAGAAAGAAGCTCATCCTGATACAGGCGGGAAAGCTGAGTATTCCCTTTTCTGGATGCTGCTATTTGCAGAAGTTGTTCCCATTGATCATAGATATACTCTGGCGCATATTTTTGGGCAGTGATACGAGCTGCTTTTCCCATACGTTGGCGAGTTTCATGGGAAGACATTAATTGCCGCAGGCAGGTTGCCAAACTTTCAACAGTCATAGATTCAGCAAGAAGACCATTATATCCTGAATGTACTAGGCTGTTGACTCCACTACAATCGGCAAAGCCTACAACTGGGATGGCCTGGCTGAAGGCTTCCAATACTGCGATGGGGAAACCTTCAAAGCGGGAGGGGATGCAAAAAATATCGGCTTGGGCAAATTGTTGTTCAGGCTGCAAAGTCAGGCCATGCAGATAGATTTGCGGGCAATGTGCCTCGGCAATGGCTTTACGGATATTCTTTTCTTCTTCTCCGGCGCCCCAGATATGTAGTTCCCAAGGAGGAAAGTCTGGGGCCAGCAGGGCAAATGTCTGTACTAGCAGGGGAATTTGTTTGAGTTTGGCAAACCTGCCTAGAGAAAGTAGGCAGGGGGGATGTGGAGTCTCAGAAGGCTGATGGGAGGCTTGGGAAATTGGGTTGCCGATGATACGGCATTTTGCACGCAAGAGAGGAGGGACAGCCTCTAGATAGGACTCCGTGAGCAAATGGACACTGTCTGCCGCCCATAGTACAGCTTGGCGTTCAGCTTTATCCCAGCGTTCCTCTTCAATACGCCAGGGATTGCTATGTTCAGAGTAGAGCAAAGGAATGTCCGTACCTTGAAGTGCGGCAGCCCATAAAATTACATTATTAAATGAGGATGGGCTGATGAATACATCGGGATTTATGCGGCACAGCATATTCTGTATTTCTGGAATCGTTCTGGAATCACCTGAAAATGTATAAAATTGGAGCGTTAAATTATCTGGGGATTTGAAAGAAGCATGGCTCGATGTGGGGCTATGGGTAAATGCTGTTACTGTGTGGCCTCGTATGGCCATTTCGACAGCTACCCCAGGACAACTTTTTCTAGTCCGCCAACATTTAGGATATCATGGAGATCGATAGCGATATGCATAAAATTAAATTCCTATTTTTGTTTTTTATAATATATTTAAATGGATATGCTTTTTATTTATATATTTTTAAATAATTATATAAATCACAATGTGTTATAGATAGTATCATATTGCTGAAATTTGTAAGAATCTATTCCCTTGGAGTTGTTAGATACATGTTTTTTAATAAAACTGCTGTCCGTATGCTCATTGTTTACATAGGCTAAGTATATTATAAATTATATAGAATCGTTTTTTATGTAGTTATTATTGTATGTATTATAGTTTGTATCTGTACAGTTTTTTATAAAATCAAGGCAGGATGTTTCCAGAAGATTAGCTTTCTTTTTATGTGTATTCTTGTTAATAATTTTATTATTATCCATTGTAATGTCATTTATAAATTTCCCATTTTTATCAAAACCAATAATGTTGAAAAAATCTGAAAGGCCACTGTATCTAGCTTCATCATAGGAAGGCACGAGTAGGACAACTGGAGTTCCAAGCGACAGGCACGGCAGCGCACAGTGAATACGGGTTGTGAAGACAAGTTCAGCCGTCGCATACTTTTCTAAGAGACGGTGTGCAATCAAAAATCTATCCTGATGGGGAATGGAACGCTCATATTCATGACGTACATATTCTATCGTATCGGAATAATTTTTGAGTAATTTTTTTACAATTTTTGATATTTCTAAGTATCTAAAAAAATACTTATACTTTTTTATAATATCATAAGCAATACGCTTCCTACTCAATGTAATATTGTTTTCTTTTTTGAAGTAATAAAGGGGAAAATCGCAAAAAATGATTCCACTTCGCTTGGTATCATTTTTATAGGAACGATGAAGTGTGGTAGTTAAGCATGATGAAAAATAAGCATCAATTCCCTTGGAACGGAAGAAATTACGTGTCGCGATATCCCGACATCCGATAGGCTGCAATCGCATAATCGATTTGAGAAAAGATGTAGGAACAGTTTCTGGATTTTTGATATAGATAGATGTTAATAGTGCATTAAAACTATCAGGAATGAACCTGTTTCCATCATAAATATAATACCATCCATTCATGATTATATTTGTTTCTATATTTTCATAAGCAAAACCATCTCGATCAATATAATGAGAAACGTATGGAAGATACTGTTTTGCAGCTAGGCTTTGGATATAATCTCCTATATTAAATAAAGACTTATCCTGTCCATATAATCTACTTTTAACGGCATAGATAGATTTGTCAGCATGCTGATATGTTAGTAATGAATAGTGTTCAGGCATATTGCTACTCCATGTTATATGAATATTTTTTGCTATTCCTTAAATATGCTTGTATGTTGATTCATATCTAGGTAAGATTACTTCTGGTTTTCCTTTAGCACTTAGAGTTCCTTTACTAATCACGTATAATTCGTCGCAATTCTGTATAGTGCTTAGACGATGGGCGACAATAACAAGTGTTACATATTGACGTAGATTTTCAATTGTTTTTTGAATAGCTTGTTCCGTAGCGCTATCAAGAGCAGAGGTCGCTTCATCAAAAATGATGACTTGCGGATGATTATAAAGGGCCCGGGCGATGGAGACACGTTGCAGCTGACCGCCGGAAAGCCGCACCCCTCGCTCACCGATGATGGTGTCGATGCCGTTTTCCAGGTCATCCAAAAAATCCATGGCCGCCATGCGGCAGCATTCCCGTACGCGATCTCGGTCGATCTCCTCTCCCCATTGGCTGAAGGCGATGTTTTCCGCCAAGCTGCCGTTGAGCAGGAAGGGATTTTGCGGCACATAGCCGATGCCCCGCATCCAGCCTGTACGTAGACCAGCATCCATTTCTTGCCCATCCACCAGTATCCTGCCGCTGCTGGGCGTGTAGAGACCGGTCAGCAGGCTGACCAAGGTGCTTTTGCCTGCGCCGGAGGGGCCTATGAGCCCGACCATACTTCCTTTGGGGATATGCAGATTGATATCGTGCAAAGCATCAGCGTGTCCCTCAGCAGTGCCGGGATACCGGAAGCAGACATGCTCGAAACAGATCTGCTGCTGCAAGGGGCAGGGGCGCTCTTCCGATCTGTCCTGAGGCAACGTTTCAACTTCATGCAATTTTTGAAGGATGGGATCCACCGTGGGCAGTTGCTGCTGCATTTGCAACAGGCCTTGCACCACGCGGTTCATGATGGGCAGCAGGCGCCAGGCCACGGCGGCCAGCAGGGCCAGGGTGGCGCTCACATGGGCCAGGCTTGCATCTTGCCAGCGCAGCAGCAGCACAGTCCCCAGCAACAGGGTGATGCCTACGAATTCCAGTATCCACGACGGCATGGGAGGAAAGACCGGCAGTACGCTTTGCCCTTGCATGAAGCGCTGTTCCGCCGCGGTGTACTGACGGATGAAATTTTCCTGCTGTTGACAGATGAGGATGTCCCGGATGCCGTTGAGGCCCGTATGGATGAGTTTCATGGAATCTTGCTGGGCGGCGGCGCATTGCTGGCTGAATTTGCGGACCCAGCGACGGCTGCACCGAAAGATTCCCCAGGCGGCCGCACCAGTGATGCTGACCACCAGGATCCCGGCCAGTGGAGCCATGCAACAGACTGCCACCAGGAGGGTGGCGACTACCAGCAATTGGGAAAGAGCCTGCAAGCTTTGAAAGAGGAATATCCCGGTATTGGCACGCCAGTTCAGAAGAGTGATCAGATCGCTGACCTTTTGGCCTGTATGCCAGAGGTAGGGGGCGTACATATATCCTTGATACAAGCGTATGCCCAGATGCCTGCTCACCATCTGGCTATAACGGCTTTGTCGCCAGGTCAGCAGAGCCAGCATAACCGTTTTGAGGAGTGTCGTGCCGCAGAGCAGGCAGAGCAGCAGGGCCAGCAACAGGCGCGGGTCTTCCATGGCCGGACGCAGTGCGGGCAGCCAAAGTACCAGCTGCTGCATGATGCTGTTGTGGACGATGGTTTGAGGAGATGCCAGTACCACGCCCAGCAGGGAGACAGCACCGGCCAGGGCGAATTCCGTCAGGGCCACCACCACGGTCAGGGTCATGACGGTCCAGAAGCTGCGTTGCAATGGTGAGGGCAAGACGCGGTAGATGCGCTTGAAGGCCTCGACAAGCTGGGCTTTCAGCATGGGGAACGTACCTTTCGTAGCAGGACTTGGGGAAGATTCGCAGTAGCGGGAAATTACGGGAACAATATATGGCCTTTCAGCTATCATATCCCCTGATAACAAAAAAGGGGTCACAGTCTAAAACCGTAACCCCTTGAATTTCTTGTGGTGGAGAAGAGGAGACTTGAACTCCCGACCCCCGCCTTGCGAAGGCGATGCTCTCCCAGCTGAGCTACTTCCCCACATGGACGCCACAACGCGGCGTAGCGAGGTATGTATGCCATTCACCTGCCGCGGTCAAGTCTTTTTTGTGAGCAGGCCGTCTACCGGCAGGGAGAGGGGAGCCTGGTGCTGTGGCGGAAAAGGACAAGCAGCCACGAAGATGGCGCTGGCAAGCGGGAGCATGAGCTTGCAATTGTGGCCGTCAGGATGGAGAGAGCGTGCGTTCTGTCCGCTGCTGTTCGTTCCAGTTCCTTGGATCGTGTCCAGCCTGACCCGGCCACGCCAGTCCCCCCTCCTTGGGGCCTGCGGAAAGGCACTACTCTCCGGATCAGGGCGGCAGGCAAACGCTCTGACCGGCAGGACTCGGGAGCATCCACAGGGGTACACCCTTCGTCTGGCAAATTTCACGCCACGCGGGACAAAGCCCACGGCATCCCCGGGTCCGCTCCTTCCGTCCATCCCTGCAAAAAAATCGGCCGGGCCGCCTCTGTGGGGCTTGGCTACCGCGAAAAAAAACGCTATAGAAGCCCGCTGGTGTCACTATGAAGGAATATCGAGATCATTATTTTCTCAAGGCCAAGCGCGAGAATTATCCGGCCCGTTCCGTGTACAAACTCAAGGAACTGGACGCGAAGTTCAAGCTCTTCCGCCAGGGGATGCGCGTTCTGGATCTGGGCGCGGCTCCGGGCTCGTGGTCGCTGGGTGCTGCCGAAAAGGTGGGCCAGCGCGGGCTCGTGCTGGGCTGCGACATCCAGACCACGGAGACCGCCTTTCCGCCGCAGGTCACCTTCATGCAGGAGGACGTGTTCAACCGTTCCGATGCCTTTGAAGCCCGCCTGCGTGAGATGGGGCCGTTCGATGTGGTCATGAGCGACATGGCGCCCCGTACCACCGGGACCAAGTTCACGGACCAGGCCCGCTCGCTCGAACTGGCCTGCGAGGCCCTGGAAGTGGCGCGCCTGCACCTCAAGCCCGGCGGCAGCTTCATCGTCAAGATTTTCATGGGGCCGGACATCCAGGAGATGCTCCAGCCCATGCGTCGCGCCTTCAAGGCCGTCAAATCCTTCAAGCCCAAGAGCTCCCGAGCCGAGAGCAAGGAAACTTTCTTCGTGGGCATGGGGTTCAAGGCCGAGGCGCGTCCTGCCGCACAGGATGCGGGCACGGACGGAGCCGCCGACACCGGACAGGAGCCCGGCGCCCTGTAGGGGCGTCCCATCCTCCGCTGTCCGGGCCGCTGTACCCGTGTGCGCGCCCGGAGAGGCCGGAAGCAGGCTCCCGCCGCCGGGATGTCCCGGTATCCTGGGCAGGGAACGGACGCGCCGCACGGCCGTCTGTCTTTTTTCACCTTTTACATTCTCCGAGTTTTGGGAGGTTTTATGTCTGGGCACAGCAAATGGGCCAATATCCAGCACCGCAAGGGCCGTCAGGACGCCAAGCGCGGCAAGGTTTTCACCAAGGCCGCCAAGGAAATCATCATCGCTGCCAAGAACGGTGGCGATCCGGCGGGCAACCCTCGTCTGCGTGCCGCCATTGCCGCTGCCAAGGCCGTGAACCTGCCCAAGGACAAGATCGAAGCCGCCATCCGCAAGGGTACCGGTGAAGATGCGGGCGGCGATCTGACCGAATGCTTCTACGAAGGCTACGGCCCCGCCGGTATCGCCATCATGGTGGAAGTGGCCACCGACAACAAAAACCGCACCGTGGCCGAAGTGCGCCACCTGTTCACCAAGCACGGCGGCAGCCTGGGCACCGACGGCAGCGTGAGCTGGATGTTCGACCGCAAGGGCGTCATCACCGTGGACAAGGCCGCCTACACCGAAGACCAGATGATGGAAGTGGCCATGGAAGCCGGCGCCGACGACGTCATCGACGATGAAGATGTCTGGACCCTCCAGACCGCCATGGCCGACTTCGCGGCCGTGCGCGACGCTCTGGAATCCGCCGGTGTGGCCATGCAGTCCGCCGAACTGGCCATGGTGCCCCAGAACCTGGTGGCCGTGGACGCCGAAGCGGCCCAGAAGGTCATCCGTCTCATGGAAGCCCTGGACGACAACGACGACGTGCAGAACGTCTACGCCAACGCCGACTTCCCCGAAGACATGGATATGGACTAGTCCGGTACGCTCCCGCCCCTCCGGGCGGCAGATGTCCGTTTTTTGCCCGGCATTCCTTGAGTGCCGGGCTTTTTTTCTATGTGGTGAGCTATGGCAGACACTCCTCTTGTGGTCCTGGGGGTCGACCCCGGCTCCCAGCGTACGGGCTGGGGCATCATCGCGGAGCAGTCCGGCGTGCTGCGTCTGGTGGATTGCGGCATCATCCGCACCACCTCCAGCGGCGAAAAGGAATTCTCCCAGCGGCTGGCCGTCATCTACCGGCAGCTGGCGGACGTGGTGGGCCGTTACCGGCCGCAGGAAGCCGCCATCGAACAGGTCTTCACGGCCAAGAACGCGGCCAGCGCCCTCAAGCTGGGCCAGGCCCGCGGTGTGGCGGTGGCCGCCTGCGCCGCCCACAGGGTACCGGTGAGCGATTACGAGCCCACGCTGGTCAAAAAATCCGTGGTGGGCACCGGCCGCGCGGAAAAGGAACAGGTGGCCTTCATGGTGCGGCGCCTGCTCAATGTGCGCGGTGAGGGCTGGGCCCTGGACACCACGGACGCCCTGGCCGTGGCCATCTGCCATCTGACCATGCGCCGCCTGAAGCTCCTGGCCCGGCGCTGAGGCTCTGGGGAGTTTGATTTTTTTGGGGGATCCATTTCCCATTCTCGGAACAGATACTCCAATTCCTCCCGGCTCTCC
>OHAJ01002191.1_pt1 | contig 13534 bp, 9 predicted proteins | sample 1577101 | NCBI WGS metagenome assembly OHAJ01 (sample SAMEA3541531, study PRJEB24748) | human gut metagenome | biome: human gut; feature: human-associated habitat; material: faeces | place: China | collected 2012
CGCTTTTCCGTAAACTCGCTCTCGGCGTCCTGATAGGGGACGATGTACTCCGTCATGCAAACTCCTTTTCACTGGAAAAAGTCAGCCATTCTTCCTTTTTCAAGGCGTAAAACACCGTTTTGTTGGTCATTCCGATGACATTCGTTGTCTCTTTCGTGAACTGATAGCGGAAGCCGCACTTCTCAATGACCCGACGAGACCGGCTGTTCCAGTCATAATGCGAGCACCAGACGGCTTCCAGCCCCAGCGTCTCAAAGCCGAAGCGCAGCAGTTCCGTTGCAGCCTCCGTCATAACGCCATGGCCCCAATACGGCCGTCCCAGCCAATAACCCATCTCCCGCTGCTCTGTGGCAGACAGCTCCGGAAAAATCTCCGATGACGGCTGAAGGCCCACCGCTCCCAGCAGTGCGCCGCTCTCTCTGCTGAGAATCGCGCAGACCTCCGGCGCGCTGAACACATCCCGGATGATCTCCCGGCTTTCCTCCACGCTTCCATGGGGTTCCCAGCCGCACATGGGGCCGATCTCCGGGTCCGACGCCAGAGCGTACAATGCCTCGGCATCCTCCTCCCGCCAGGGGGCGAGGAGCAGCCGCCGCGTTTTCAGCGTGATCATTCCCAGTCCTCTTTCGGCGGCGTCCAGTCCGGGGTATAGTCTCCGATCTGGCCCAGCACCTTGGGCGGGCACACCGCCACAATGTCAATGGTCTCGCTGTATTCCACGGATTCCACCTTGGCCTCCCGGTACAGCATATCCAGCAGGCCGCCCTTGTCATACGGCAGGTGGATGGTCACCCGGCGGGTGCCCTTGTCCAGCCGCCGGTCGATCATTTCCAGCAGACGGTCCACGCCCTCACCGGTCCGGGCGGAGATGGAGCAGATGTCAGCGCCGTGGGGCCGCAGATCGCCGGCCTCCACACGGTCGCACTTATTGAATACGTCGATGCGGGGGATCTCATTGGCTCCCAGTTCCACGATCAGCTTCTCCACGACCTCCGCCTGATGCTGCCATTCCGGATTGGACACGTCGATAACATGGAGCAGCAGATCTGCGTACTCCAATTCCTCCAGTGTGGCCTTGAAGGCCTCCACCAGCTGATGGGGCAGCTTGCGGATGAAGCCAACGGTATCGGACACCACCACATCCATTGTATCGCTGACCGTCAGCAGGCGGCTGGTGGTGTCCAGCGTGTCGAACAGCCGGTTATTGGCCGGGATCGCAGCGCCGGTAAGCTGGTTTAGCAAGGTAGATTTGCCCGCATTGGTATAGCCAACGATGGCCACCACCGGGATCTCGTTCTTCTGCCGCTGCTGTCGCTGGGTGGCCCGGACACGACGTACCTCTTCCAGATCTGCCCGGATCTTGTCGATCTTCTTGTTGATAAGACGGCGGTCCGTTTCCAGCTGCGTCTCGCCGGGGCCCTTGGAGCCGATGGGGCCCTTGCCGCTGGTTCCGGCCTGCCGCTCCAGATGAGTCCACATACCCACCAGTCTCGGCAGCAGATACTGGTACTGGGCCAGCTCCACCTGCAAGCACCCCTCCTTGGTCTTGGCCCGCTGGGCAAAGATGTCCAGGATCAGGCCGCTGCGGTCCAACACCTGTACCCCGGTCATCTCCGTCAGCACCCGGATCTGTGAGGGCGAGAGGTCGTTGTCGAAGATGACCATGGTGGCCTCTTCCTCCTGCACCATGCGCCGTACCTCCTCCACCTTGCCCTCTCCGATGAAGCTGTGGGGATCCGGCTTCTCCCTGCTCTGCAAAATGGTGCCGACGGCTTGCCCTCCGGCGGTCTCTACCAGAGCCGCCAGCTCCGCCAGACTCTCCTCGTCTGCGTTATCCTCCCGCAGCACCGGGGAGCGCAGCCCCACCAGCACCGCATAGTCTCTCTTATTTTCCCTGTTTTCTTCCAAAGTTCTGCGTTCCATGTACATCCTCGCTTCCGGTTTTCACCTAATAATATAGTATACCCGGCGGCAAAAGTAAAGAACCCGCAGCCAAAAAGCTGCGGGTCCTGTAAAAAGTGTCTTTACTTGTCCAGACCGAAGCGCTTGTTGAACTTCGCCACACGTCCGCCGGTATCCACCAGCTTCTGCTTGCCGGTGAAGAAGGGGTGACACTTAGAGCAGACTTCTACGCGAATATCCTTCTTCGTAGAACCTGTCTCAATTACATTACCGCAGGCGCATTTGATAGTAGTCTGCTGATAATTGGGATGGATTCCTTCCTTCATTGCTCTGGTTCACCTCTTTCTGGTACAATAGTCCTCTTTCACAAAGGCAACTGTGATGATACCACATCTCATGGCAAAATGCAAGCACTTTTTGCAAATTTACAAATTTATTGTGGCGCCCGTGGAGAAAAAGTACAATACCTTGCGGCAGACCTTCTCCTCCATCACCCGCTCCAGCGCCTGAGCATAGGCCTCCAGCTGGGGCCGGTACTCCTCCGCCCGCTGCGGCTCCTCGCCGGGAGCCAGACGGTCGGTCTTGAAGTCCACCACCACAAGCCCCTCCTCCGTGCGGAAGGCGCAGTCCACCACGCCCTGAAGCATCAGCTCCTCTCCCTCCACCGCCGGGTCGTACAGCGCCGCCGGCATCAGCAGGGCAAAGCGATACTCCCGCCAGACCTGCCGGGCCTGCCGGATCTCCTGCGCCAGCGGCGTCGCCAGAAACGCCCGGATGCGCTCCGTGTCCACCGCCTCCGCCTGCTGGGGCGTCAGAAGCCGCCGCTCCGTGAGCTGCCGCACCTGCTCCTCCGGGTCCGGGCCGTCCAGCTCCAGATACTGCATCACCAGATGCATGGCCGTCCCCCGCTCCGCAGCAGTGAGCCTGCGCTCCTGCTGCAAAAAGAGGGGTCGCTGAAAGTCCAGCCGCCGTGGCCGGGCGGATGCCGCCCCCTCTGCGATCTCCTCATCCAGCACCCTGCCCTTCAGCTGGGTAGCCGTCACCTTGGTGGGGATGGTGCAGGCCGCCGTGTGGCCATAGCGCAGTTCCATGGCGGAGAGATCATACCGCCGCTCCTGCACCGCAGCCTCCTCCGGGGCCGCAGCCGCAGACCCACATTCAAACACCGGGTTCTCCCACAGCCGCACCTGCCAGCCGCCATCGGAGAGGGCCGGCTGCTCCGGCTCCATGTCCGCCCACTGCCGCAGCACCGCCGCCTCCGGCGTACACAGCAGCGGCAGCAGGATCCAGTCCCCCGGCGCCTTGGCGCTCCCCACGGCCTCCGGCGCCGCAGGACAGCCCGCCACACTGAGCAGGCCCCGGACCCGATTGCGTGCAAAGCGCATACAGTCCACGCAGATCAGCTTCTCCTTGGCACGGGTCATGGCCACGTACAGGATCCGCATCTCCTCCGCCAGACTCTCCCGTGACAGGGCCAGCTGAATGGCCTGCTTGGAAACGGTATCGTACCGGATACGCCTCCTCCGATCCACCCGCTCCGTCCCCAGTCCCAGCCGGGGATGCACCAGCACAGGCCGCTGGAAATCGTCCCGGTTGAAGCCCTTCTGCAGATCCGCCAGGATCACCACCGGGAACTCCAATCCCTTGGACTTGTGGATGGTCATCAGCTGCACACCGCCGCTCTCCTGCCTTGCGCTGATATCCGGCAGGTCGCCGCTCTCCATCAAGTCATGCAGATAGCTAACAAAATCGAACAGGTTCCCCCGTCCCGCAGCCGCCAGCTGCCCGGCATAGGCGTACAGCGCCAGCAGATTGCTGCGCCGCTGCGCACCACCCTCCATGGCCCCGAACACCGCCAGCGCCTGCCAGTCCGTATACAGCTTCCACAGCAGCCGGTCCGCCGTCAGCTCTCCGGCCACTGCCCGCAGCTGCGCCAGCCGCTCCAGAAAGGCACGGCTATCCTCACCATTGTCGGCACACAGAGCGCCGTAGTAGTCTCCCCCCGGATGCCCGCCCCGGATCTGGGCCAGCCGATCCGGTGTAAAGCCCAGTAGCGGCGACCGCAGCACCGCCAGCAGCGGCACATCCTGCCGTGGATTGTCCACGATCTGCAAAAACGACACCATCACGGCGATCTCCATGGTCTCGAAGAAGGACTGCTCCTCCCCCCCGGCGCAGGGGATATCCTCCCGCTGCAGGGCCGCCGTGAAGGCCTTCCGCCTTGCCGCTGGAGAGCGCATCAGGATCACGATATCCTCCGGCTGAACAGGTCGCTGCTGCCCGTCCTCCCCCTGCACGGGGAAGCCCTCGTCCAGCAGCTGCCGGATGCAATGGGCCACGAACCGGGCCTCCACCTCCGTCCGGTCGAAGCGTTCCTCCTCAGTATCCGCCACACTGATCAGATGGAACTCCGTATCCGTGTCGCTGCGCTCCGGATAGCCTGTGGCCCCGTAGTTCAGTCGTTCCTCCGGCCCGTAGTCCATCTCTCCCATCTGCCGGGACATGATGCTGCCAAACACAAAGTTGGCAGCCGAAAGCACCTGCCGCCGGGAGCGGAAGTTCTGGCTCAGCAGCACCTTTCGTGGCTGCCCCTCCTCCGCCTCCTCTGCCGGTCGGTAGGCCAGATATTTCTCCAGAAAAATGGTGGGGTCCGCCAGCCGGAACCGATAGATGCTCTGCTTCACATCCCCCACGGTGAACAGGTTCTGTCCGTCCCGTGAAATAGCCCGGAAGATGCAGTTCTGCACCTCGTTGGTGTCCTGATACTCGTCCACCATGATCTCCCGGTATCGCCCGGACAGTTGCCGCCCCAGCGGCGTCGGCGCACCGTCGTCACCCTGCAAAAGCCGGATGGCATAGTGCTCCTGATCGCTGAAATCCATGCAGTTGCGCCGCACCTTCTCCGCCTGATAGGCGGCGGTGAAATCCTCCGTCAGCCGCACCAGCGCCAGCATGGCCGGGGCCATGGCCTCCAGATCCTCCAGCTGCTCGCTCTCGCTGACCGCCAGCAGCGCACCGATCTCATCCAGCTCGTCCTTGCACCGCTTGCGTACCGCCTGCGCCTGCTCCTTGGCCCCGTCGCAGCCCTTGACGACGCCCATCCGCCGGAAGGCGGGCTTCAGCCGGGCCATGGCGTCCCAGCCCTCCTGCGCCGCCGTCTCGTAGCCCTGCAGCTGCTCCGCCATCTCCAGAAACCGGTCGCCATAGCCCCGGTACAGATCCGGATACTGCTCCATCCACGCTGCCGTCTCCGTCAGCTTCCTCGCCCAGAACCGGGTCCGCCGCAGGATGCTGTCCGTCAACACCTCCCGGTAAGGCCCCACGGACTCCGGCACCTGCTGCCACTGCCCCCGCAGCCGCTCCAGCCACCGCATGGGGTAGGCGTGGCTCTGGATCTTCCCGTGGATGTCCAGCACCAGCCGCTCCAGCGCCCGGTCGTCCCGCCCGGCGCCCAGCGTCTCCGCCAGCTGCTGGGCCTGAGTATCCCCCCGGCCGATGCGCTGGTAAAACTCCTCCAATACCTGCTCCAGCACCTGCATCCGCAGCAGCTCCGCCTCCTGCTGATCCAGCACCCGGAAATCCGGGGTCAGGCTCCTCTGCCCCTCCGGCGGCAGCAGGTGGATATTCTCCCGCAGCAGGCTCCCGCAAAAGGCATCCACCGTTTTGATGTCCGCCTGATACACCCGCATCATCTGGCGGCGCAGGTGCATATTCTCCGGCTGCCGGGCCACTCTCTGGCTCAGCTCTGCGGCGATCCGGCCCCGCAGCTCCGCCGCCGCCGCTTTGGTGAAGGTGATGATGAGGAAATCGTCGATGCGGCAGCGCTCCCGTTCCATATAGCCGAACAGCCGCTCCACCAGCACCTTGGTCTTGCCGGAGCCGGCGGCGGCGGACACCAGCAGGCTGCCGCCCCGGTCCTCCATGGCCCGCCGCTGCTGCGGCGTGGGCTCAAAGCTCCCCATGACGTCCCTCCTCTCCCGTCTCATGCGCTACAAATTCCCAGAACTCGTCGGGCTTCACCCGTTTCAGCGGCCGCAGCCGGTCGTCGGCCTGCCCGTCCTGGAAGTGACAGGCCGATGCAAAATCGCAGTAGGTGCAGGCACTCTCCTGCGGCCCCCGCCAGCAGGGGTCTGCATCGATGTTCCCCTGCCGCAGCTCACGGGTGATCTGGTGCAGCAGCTTCTCCACATACTGCCCCAGCCGCCCCAGCTGCGCCGCCGTAGCCACGCCGCCGCTGATGCCGCCGTCCTTGCTCACCTGAATGGGCAGGAAGCACGGCGCCTCCAGCGCACTGTGCTCCATGGCCCGCAGCACCTCCGGATCCCCCAGCACCATGCCGTCCCGCCGCAGCTCCCGATCCATGGCCTTGCGGAGGGGCTCCGGTGAAATGTCCCGCTCGGTCTTCAGGATCAGATCCCGTGCCGGGTGGTACAGCACCCCCGCCGGAACGATGGGGTATCCGAAGCAGGACTGCCCCTCCTTCTCCAGCGTGAACAGATACAGCAGCATCTGGATCCCCAGCCCGTACCGCACATCCGACAGATCGAAGGACTTGCGCCCCGTCTTATAGTCCACCACCCGCAGATACAGCTTCCCGTCGTGGAGCCAGCCGTCCACCCGGTCCACTTTTCCGCTGACGGAGAGGGTGGCGTCCCCCTCCTGAATGGTGATGGCAGGCAGTGCGCCGTCCCGGCCGCCGAAGCCCAGCTCAAAAGCCACGGGCTTGAAATCCGATTCCGCCAGTTCCTCCGCCATGCGGTCCACGATGTCCTCCGCCGTGGTGCGCAGCCGCCCGAACAGATAGCGGAACCGGGCGCTCTTTTCCTCGTAACCCGGTATTTCATCCCGGATGTAAAGGTCAATGTATTTACGGACCATAGCGTGCAGCTGCGGCGTTTTCACCGCCGCCCAGCCGCCGCTGCCTGCCACCTCACGGGCGGTGTTCTCCAGCAGATAGTGCAGAAACGTCCCGATCTCCGGGGCCTCGAAGCCCGCCGGACGCCGCTCTCTGGCCCGCAGGCCGTACTGCATAAAGTAGCCGAAGTGGCACTGCCGCACCCGGTCCATCCGGGATGCGGACATCCCCATCCGGGTGCCGTACAGGGACTGCACCGCCGCCGGGGACAGCCGTCCCCGCCGCAGCTGTCTGGCCCGCTCCATGGCCGCCAGCGTCCCGGCGTATTCCTCTCTCTCGGCAAAGTACCGCCACAGAGGGCCGCCCATCTCCTGACCGGCCTCCTCCAGCGCCACCGCCGGGGTCAGCAGACGCACCGTCTCCCGCTCCGGCATCAAGCCCGGAAACAACCGCTCCAGCCGCCGCACCACAAAGGAGGGCCGCAGCTGTCCGCCGTTGTGATCCGTCACCGGATAGCTCACCGTCAGATGCTCCGACGGCTGGGCCAGACAGGCATAGATGTTCTGCAATTCGTTGTCCAGCGGGTCAAAGGCCGCATCCGACAGCAGAATGTCCCGCTGCTGCAAAACCTCCCGCTCCTCCGGCTCCAGCAGGCCGTGGCCCGACGGCGGCTGGGGCAGCACATGGTCGTTGGCCCCCAGCAGAAACAGCCGCTTCACCGAGTGCCGGTCATTGCGGGTCAGCTCGCTGACCTTCACCTGATCCAGCGTCGCCGGGATGGTCCCCACGCTGTACTGGGTCAGCACCAGCCGCAGAAGCCGGGCAAATTCCTCGCCGGAGAGCTCCATCTCCCCCAGGATCTCCGCCATCTGATCCAGTACGCCGCACAGGATCCCCCACAGCTGACTGTATTCCTCCGCCAGCTGGGCCTGTCCCTGCCGCAGCAGCTCCTCTGCCGTCTCCTTCAGGCGCTGCGGCACACCGGACTCCTCGGCAAATATGTAAAGCACTTCCGCTTTATCCATGGCCTTCGGCCTATCCTTCAGGCCATCGCTCAGGGGCAGCAGCGTGGAGCGTACCTTCTGCCTTATGCGGTTGATCTCCACCAGCCGCTGCTGCCGCTCCGGGGTCATTTCCTGCCCGTAGCCGTCGGGGTTGGCCGTCCACTCCGTGTCCCGCAGCCACATATTTCCCCGGATGCTCCACAGGATCACATAGTTCTCCAGCAGGTCACATTCCTCCGCCGTGATGCCCGCCATCCCCGTCTTGAGATAGCGGAACATATCCTCCCGCCGGAAGCCGCCGGTAACGGCATCCACCGCCCCCAGCAGCATGGTCAGGGGCGGCTTTGCCAGAATATCGCTGCGGCGGCTGATGTACGCCGGGATGCCATCCCGCTGAAAAACGCTCTCGATGACCGGGCCGTATACCTCCATGCTCCGGGCGGTAACGGCAATGTCCCGCCAGCGGCAGACCCCGGAGGCCACCAGCTTCCGGATCTGCGCCGCCGTCCGTTCCACCTCGCCGTATACCGTGCCGCACTCCCACAGCGCCACCTGCTGCCGGCAGTCGTCCCCCTCATAGGGCATATCCTCCCCCAGCAGGTGCTTCTCCAGATGGGCCAGCGGCCCCTTCCCGGAGCCGGTGAGCCACACGATCTCGCACTCCGTCCCCAGCTGCCGGGCCATCCGCTCCAGCCGCTGCCGCTGCCGCAGGGCATTCTGAAACAGCGTCCCCTCCGCCCGGTCGCCCAGCAGCGTCACCGTCACGCTCTCCGCCTGACGCATCACCTGCTCCAGCACGCTCTCCTCCAGCTTGTTCAGGTAGGAGAACCCGTCCAGATACACGTCCTTGCCCCGGAGATAGTCGCTCTCCGCCAGCCGGTCCCGCAGCTTCTGGAGCCGGGACCGGGCGTCCACGCCCTCGGCATGGAGCTTCCCGTCATAGGCGGCATACAGCAGCGCCAGATCCCGGAGCTTGTCGCCCATGGCGCCCTCCATATCCTCCACCTGCTGCCACAGAGCCTGCGGCGTGATCTCATAGGCGTAGAACTCCTCCGTCAGATCCGTCAGCTGCCGCAGAAACGCCGCCCGCTGGGAGGGCCGTCCGAACACCTTCAGCCGGCTGTGCAGCTCCTGCAGCGCCAGCCGCATGGTCAGCAGCTTTCCGCCGCCGTCCAGCGTAAACTCCGCCAGACCGCCGGTCCGGGCCAGCACCCGGCTGCCGAGGCTCTGGAAGCTCAGCACCTCCGCATCACGGGAGGCCGTAGGCCCCAGCGCCCGGCACAGATCCACCTCTGCCTCATGGGAGATATGCTCCGGCACCAGCAGCACCTGCGGCCTCTGGCTGCGCTGCCGGGCCATGGTCTCCAGCACCCGGCGGGACTTTCCGGCCCCCGCCCGTCCGATCCATATGGAAAGCATGGCTTCCTCCTTCACCTTACTCCGTCACGCCGGGGATATCTCCCACGCCGTTGAGCACCAGCCGGGGCCGGTACGGGAACTTCTTGATGTCCGCCCGGCTGGTGATGCCCGACAGCACCAGCACCGTGTCAAGGCCTGACTCGATGCCCGCCACCATATCCGTATCCATCCGGTCACCGATCATGGCCGCCTCCTCGGAGTGTACTCCCAGGATCCGCAGGCCCGTCCGCATCATCAGGGGATTAGGCTTGCCCACAAAGTACGCATTCTGTCCGGTGGCCATCTCGATGGGTGCGATCATAGCCCGGCAGGCGGGGATGATGCCGTCCTCGGCAGGCCCCGTCAGATCGCTGTTGGTGCCGATGAGCTTGGCCCCCTTCAGCACCAGCCGAACCGCCTTGAGGATGTTCTCATAGTTATACGTATTGCCCTCGCCGATGATGACGTAGTCCGGGTCCACATCGTTCATGGTGATGCCCTCGTCGTGGAGAGCCATGATCAGTCCCGCTCCGCCGATGACATAGGCGCTGCATCCCGCCGCCTGACTGCTGATGAACCGGGCCGTGGCCAGTGCGCTGGTATAAAAGTGGCTCTCGTCCACATCCAGCCCCATGCGGTGTAGCTTCTGCTGCAGCTCCTTAGGAGACCGCTCGGAGGAGTTGGTGAGGAACAGAAAATTCTTCTGCTCCCGATACAGCCACTCCACAAATTCCTTTACCCCCGGCAGCAGACGGTTCCCGTGATAGATCACACCGTCCATGTCGCAGATAAAGCCCTTTTTTCTTCTCAGTTCCTCCATGGATCATGCTCCTTTCTGAATTGGCCTTTTTCAACACTTATATTATACCTTGCCGTGGGACATAATCCAAGCACGCTTTTGTAAAATCCGCTGTTTTCCAGAATTTTTAGCAATTTCCTGCGGGAAGTACACTTTTTGCTTGCTTTTCCCTGAAAATCTGGTACAATATGAGGGCGTCTGCTCTCCGGCAGACAAAAAATCGACTTTTGGAGGAACCTATGAAAAAAATCGTATCTCTGGCGCTGGCCATGCTGCTGGTGCTCTCTCTGGCCGCCTGCGGCAGCAAGAACAGCGGCACCGGCGATGTGTCCGATGCCCTGACCCTGCTGAACACCGTCTGGGCCACCTACAGCGAGGAGGAAAAGTTCCCCGTCACCGGCGGCGACTATGACCACCCCGTGGACGACGCTCCCGGTGCCTTCGACATCTCCAACGCCGACAACATGGACTATATGCTGGGCTTCCCCGGCCCCTCCGTGGCCAATCTGGTGGACGCAGCATCCCTGATGCACATGATGAACGCCAACACCTTCACCTGCGGCGCCTACCACCTCAGTGATGACGTCAGCGCCGCCGACGTGGCCTCCTCCCTGCGGGATAATATCATGAACCGCCAGTGGATGTGCGGCTTCCCCGACAAGCTGGTGATCCTCACCATGGGCCAGTTTGTGGTGTCCGTCTACGGTGCCGAGGATCTGGTGGATACCTTCCGGGATAAGCTCCAGAACTGCTTCTCCTCCGCCGCTGTAGTCTACGACGAGCCCATCGCCTGATGCTCTTTTCCAGTATTCCCTTTCTCTTTTACTTCCTGCCGCCGGTGCTGCTGCTCTATTTCCTGACGCCGGACCGCTGGAAGAATCTGACTCTGCTGCTGAGCAGCCTCGTGTTCTACGGCTGGGGCGAGCCCCGGTTCCTGCTGTTCATGCTGGCCTCCATCGCGCAGGGCTACGCCTTCGGTCGGCTCATGGCGCAGTATCCCCGTCGTAAGCGGCTCTTTCTCGCCCTCTCGGCGGTGCTGAGTCTGGGGCTGCTGGGCTACTGCAAATACGCCGGCTTTTTCCTCCGCACTCTGGGTGCGCTGACGGGCCTTTCCCTGCCGGCTCTGCAGATCGCCCTGCCCATCGGCATCAGCTTCTACACCTTTCAGGTGCTCAGCTACGTCATCGATGTCTACCGTGGCACGGTGCCGCCCCAGCGAAACCTGCTGCAGCTGGCCACCTATGTGGCCATGTTCCCCCAGCTCATTGCCGGGCCCATCGTCCGCTATGCAGACATTGCCCCGGAGCTGACCCGCCGCCGCCACACGCTGACGGATGCTGCCGCCGGCGCACGGCGCTTCGTGGTGGGGCTTGGGAAAAAGGTCCTGATCGCCAACGTGCTGTATGAGTTGATGTCCGCCTTTTTGCAGTCTACCCAGCCCTCGGTGCTGTTTACATGGCTCTATGCCGTGGCCTGCGCCCTGCAAATTTACTTCGACTTCTCCGGTTACAGCGATATGGCCGTGGGCCTCGGCCGGATCTTTGGCTTTCATTTCCCGGAAAACTTCCGCTACCCCTTCCTCTCCGGCAGCGTCACGGAGTTCTGGCGGCGCTGGCATATCAGTCTGGGCAGCTGGTTCCGGGACTACGTCTATATCCCGCTGGGGGGCAGCCGCTGCTCCCGCAGCCGCTGGCTGCTGAACGTGTTCCTTGTTTGGGGCCTGACGGGCCTGTGGCACGGGGCGGCGTGGAATTTCGTGCTGTGGGGCCTGTTTTTCGCCGTCCTGCTGGCGGCGGAAAAGCTGTGGTACGGCCACGGGCTGGAAAAGACCCGGCTCTTAAAGCACCTGTATATGCTCCCCCTGCTGGCGGTGAGCTTCGTACTCTTCAACGCCGCCGACCTCCCCGCCGCCGGTCAGCAGATCGCCGCCCTCTTTGGCTTCGGCGGCCTGCCCGCCGCCGGGGTGGAGAGCCTTTACTACCTCCGCAGCTACGCCGTAGTATTGGTCATCGCCTTGCTGGGGGCCACCCCCCTGCCCACCAAGGCGGTGCAGCGCCTTCGGGACACCTCTGCCGGCAGCGCCGTGCTGTCCGTTACGGAACCTGTGGCGCTGGTACTGCTGCTGGCGGTTTGTACGGCGTATCTGGTGGACGGTTCCTTCAATCCCTTCCTGTATTTTCGGTTTTAAGGAGGGCTGACCATGAACGAAAAACGCACCGCCCTGCTGACGGTATGCCTGCTGGGGGCCTTTCTGCTGACCTTCTCCCTCTGGGCGTACCTGAAGCCCGACGACGCCTTTTCCCAGAGTGAGCGCCGCAAGCTGACTCCGAAGCCAAGCTGTACAGCAGAAAGCATTTACAGCGGGCGCTATATGTCGGATTTCGAGACATACGCCCCGGATCAATTCCCTCTGCGGGAACAGTTCCGGACCCTGAAGTCCCTGACCAGTCTCTACCTGCTGCGCCAGAGAGACACCAACGGCGTATATCTGGCGGAGGGCTATGTCTCCCGACTGGAGTACCCCATGCAGGAGGACTCCATCGCCCACGCCGCCCGGCGCTTTGACTACCTGTACGACACCTATCTCTCCGGCACGGACTGCCGGCTGTATCTTTCGGTGATCCCGGACAAGAATGCCTTTCTGGCCTCCTCCCACGGTTATCCGGCGCTGGACTACGGGGCCTTCACCCAAAGCCTGCGGGAAAAGGCCCCCTACCTCACCTATCTGCCGGTAGACGATCTGCTGTCGCTGGAGGACTACTACCGCACCGACCTCCACTGGCGGCAGGAGCAGCTGACGGACGTGGCTGCCCGCCTGCTGGAGGGGATGGGGGCCGAAGCCCCCGGCACCTTCCGGGAGGAGACTCTGCCCACCCCCTACTACGGCGTGTACTACGGCTACGCTGCCCTGCCCATGGAGCCGGACACCATCCGCTATCTCACCAATGACACCTTGGAGAGCTGCACCGTCTACCACTATGAGACCGGCCAGACCACCGGCATCTACGATGGGGAGAAGGGCGCCGGGCGGGACCCCTACGAGTGGTTCCTCTCCGGCTCCGAGTCCCTGCTGACGGTGGAAAATCCCCTCGCTGCCACGGACCGGGAGCTTGTGATCTTCCGTGATTCCTTCGCCAGCAGTCTGGCCCCCCTTCTGATGGAGCAGTATGCCAAGATCACGCTGGTAGACATCCGATACCTTTCCAGCACAGCGCTTGGAAAGTATCTTACCTTTACAGATCAGGATGTGCTGTTTCTGTACAGCGTCCCCGTCCTGAACCACAGCGACACCCTGAAATGACCCCGTCATCCCTGACGTGGCCGCAGCATAGCCCTGTCTGGCAGCGGTACTCTTGACCCCTTGCTAACCCCGACGCATCCACAGTATGGCCCTGGCTGGCAGCGGTATATCTGACCGCCTTCATCCCTGCAAACATCACACATCCGCAGTATGACCCTCCCCGGCAAACGCCGGGGAGGGCCATGTCAGCGTGTCGAAAAAGTCTTTTCGACACGCTGAGGCATTTTTCAGAGCTTCAAAAAGCTCTGAAAAATGGGGATCATCCTCGTGCAGGA
>OHAJ01002194.1_pt1 | contig 13507 bp, 10 predicted proteins | sample 1577101 | NCBI WGS metagenome assembly OHAJ01 (sample SAMEA3541531, study PRJEB24748) | human gut metagenome | biome: human gut; feature: human-associated habitat; material: faeces | place: China | collected 2012
TCTGTGCTTCCGTCGTCGACTAAGAACAGTTCGTAGTCGGTATATTCCTGATGCAGAATGCTGTCAATGCAGCGCTGCAGATAATTTTTTGCATTGTAGACAGGTACGATAATGCTTACTGTAGGGTTCATGAAAAGAGACCTCCCGAAAAGATACTCCTTTTATCTTACCTTTGATTTTTTAAATTTGCAATGGCAAGATGGACATATCTGACCGATATATAAAGTAAAGAGAGAAGATCTGCCGAAACGGATTTCGGCAGGTGGAAATGGCGAAAGGGGAGATTTGTATGAGTTTGATACCGGATTATGCAAATGCAGTGGGAAGTGCCATGTCCTATAACCGTAAGGCGGCAGACACAAAAGGAAAAGAAAAGACGGATGGAAACGCATCGTCAGAGAAGACCGGGAAAGCCAATAAGGCGGACAAGACAGACAGGACAGGGAAAACCGGAACGGTAACTGGAAGAACGATCGGCAATCCGAAACTCAGCGAAAAAGCGGCAAAGTATTATGAAGAACTGAAAAGAAAATATTCCAATATGGACTTTATTCTGGTCAGCGAGGATCAGAAGGAGAAGGCAAGGGCGCAGGCGGGAAGCTATGCCAATGCATCGAAGATGGTAGTTCTCATCGACGAGGACAAGATTGAGCGCATGGCGGAGGATGAAAATTACCGCAGACAGTACGAGGCGATCATTGCGAATGCGGGAAGCGGCATTGCACAGATGAAAAGTTCGCTGGAGGCTTCCGGCACAAAAGTAAAAGGCTACGGCATGCAGGTGAATGACGGCGGCACCGCCACCTATTTTGCCGTGTTGCAGAAGTCTTCCGACGCGCAGAAGGAGCGGATTGAGAAAAAGCGCGAGAAGGCGGAAGAAAAGAAGGCGGAGGCGAGACGGGCGCAGAAAGACGCGCAGGAGAAGCGAATCAGGGACGGAAAAAATCAAAGAGATGAACCCGAAGCGTTCAAGGCGGAAAACTTCTACTACAATGAAGAACAAGACTTTTGTATCTGCCCCATGGGACAGAAGATGCAAAGGATAGGGACTAGACATGTGAAAACAGCATCCGGATATGTCAGCGAAAATGCCACGTACAGAGCCATCAGATGTGAAGGCTGTCCGCTAAGATGCCGATGTTTTAAAGCAAAGGGGAACAGAACGATAGAGTTGAATCACAGACTCAGAAAATACAAGCAAAAAGCCAAAGAGCTGCTCTGCTCAGAGGAAGGACTGAAACACAGAGGACAGAGATGCATAGAACCGGAAGCCGTGTTCGGACAAATGAAAAACAATATGAATTACAAACGTTTCCGCCATTTTGGAAAGGATAAGGTCTTCATGGACTTTTCCTTCTTTGCCATTGCCTTCAATATAAAAAAGATGTGTGCAAAAATGACTAAAGAAGGTATGGATTGGCTGATTAGACCGTTTTATGAGCTTACAGTTGCTCTATTTAGATGTTGCGAACACATAAACCAAAGAAATCCTCAAAACATCGCAGCTTAAAGAAAATGAACCGATTTTTATAGTCAATGAAAAAAAAGAAGGCGCATCGTGTATTACGACACACCTTCTTTGTGCTGACAACAATAAAGCCATACTCAAAAAGCATCCTATCCCCAATACCCTAAAATAAATCTGCCCGAACATAATCCTCCTGTTTATTAATTAAAATAATAAACTTTCATAGGGTTACAGTGAGAATGCAATTTTCCATACACTCAAACATATACACGTGCTTCTCCCCGCATAATGGAACACTCAAAAAGGCATATTCCTCCTTCCTGAAACTTCACATCACCAATCAAAGATGTATTTTGAATAAAAAACTGCACTCTTCAAACTCTAATCCCGGAAAGTTTCAAGAATTCAATTTTGGCAGGTCTTCTGACTTACTCCATTTTCCTAACGCCCTTCCCATTCCTCCAAAGCGGAACAGTGGATTTGAGTATTGTAGGAAAACTTTTGGCGGAGCTTACAGCAGCGGGTCTGTTCAGGATTTACACCTGATTCCCTTTTCACCACTCTTTCCGTAGAATCGGAAAAGTGACACCAAAATTTCTGGGGACAAAGATACACAAATAGGAACAAATCGAAAGAAAAATCCAACTAAAATAAAAACAAACTAATAATTAAGTCCTATCTTTGCCGTTCGAAAGGACCCACTATTATTTTTTTCTAATTAAACATCTTATAAAAGTGAAATCTCCTGCTCCGACTATCACGTTACTTTGCCTGCTCTTTTTGGCAAGCTGTATCACCCGTAATAAGACATCTCTGGAAGCATTCAACCAAGATGTATATACCCCTGAATACGCTTCGGGATTTAAAATCCTGGGTGCTGAGAACGCTGCCAGTACACTTATACAGATTACCAACCCGTGGCAAGGCGCCAACGACGTAACAATGTCTTATTTTGTTACACGCAACGGCGAGCAAGCGCCTGCCGGATTCAACGGTCCCGTCATCCCTGCCGGAGCCAAACAGATTGTATGCATGTCTTCTTCCTATGTTGCCATGCTCGATGAACTGGGAGAAGTCAACCGGATTGTCGGAGTTTCGGGCATTGATTATATCGCCAATCCCTACATCCTTGCCCACAAAGATTCAATCAAGGATATGGGTCCTGAAATGAACTACGAACTGCTGATTGGATTAAAGCCCGACGTAGTCTTGCTCTATGGCATAGGTGACGCCCAAACCGCTGTAACGGACAAACTGAAAGAACTTTCCATACCTTATCTATATATGGGGGAATATCTGGAAGAATCACCGCTCGGCAAAGCCGAATGGATGATTGTCCTTTCCGAACTGACAGACAAACGGGAAAAGGGAATAGAAATATTCCGGGAAATTCCCCAACGTTATTACGCACTGAAAGCCCTCACGGATTCCGTCAGCCAGCGTCCTACCGTTATGTTCAACACTCCGTGGAACGACAGTTGGGTAATGCCTTCCACCCAAAGTTATATGGCACGACTGATTGCCGATGCAGGCGCAGAGTACATTTATAAAGAAAACAGTTCCAACAGTTCAACCCCAATCGGACTGGAAACAGCCTATGGCCTGATACAAAAAGCCGATTACTGGATTAATGTCGGTTCGGCAACTACACTTGAGGAGCTGAAAGCTGTCAACCCTAAATTCGCAGACGCAAAAGCCGTGAACGAAAAGACTGTTTATAACAACAACTTACGGTTGACGCCGACAGGCGGAAACGATTATTGGGAATCGGCAGTTGTCCGTCCCGACGTTGTGTTACGCGACTTGATTCATATTTTTCATCCGGAGCTTGTTTCCGATTCACTTTATTATTACAGGCGTCTGGAATGAAACACCCCCGCAAACATACTGCACTTTTATTTATCTCGCTAGGCATAATCGCCCTGCTATTGCTAATCATAGATATGGCAACCGGAGACACGTATATCCCTGTTTCCAAGGTATGGGCTGTGCTCACCGGAGGCGAATGTGATGAAATGACACGTAACATTCTTCTTTCTATCCGGTTCATACGGGTAATAGTGGCGGCACTGATAGGCGTGGCACTCTCCGTAAGCGGTTTGCAGATGCAGACAGTTTTCCAAAACCCATTGGCGGATCCCTATTTGCTGGGAGTAAGTTCCGGTGCAGGATTAGGGGTTGCCTTGTTTATACTGGGAGCTCCACTGCTCGGCTGGTCTGAATTTCCACTGCTCCAGTCATTGGGCATCGTCGGTTCCGGTTGGATAGGAACGGCTGTCATTTTACTGGGAGTAGCTGTCATCAGCCGGAAAGTAAAAAATATCCTCGGTGTATTGATTATGGGAGTCATGATAGGTTATGTGGCAGGCGCCATTATCCAGATACTGCAATATCTGAGTTCTGCCGAACAGTTGAAAATGTTCACGCTTTGGTCAATGGGTTCTCTCGGACACATCACCACTACCCAACTGGGAATCATGACGCCTATGTTATGCCTGGGACTGCTCATTTCCATAGTCTGCATCAAACCGTTGAACCTGTTGCTTCTTGGAGAAAACTATGCACGGACAATGGGAATGAACATCAAGCGTTCACGTACTCTCATCTTCATCTCCACCGCGCTGCTGACAGGAACGGTGACCGCATTTTGCGGTCCGGTAGGTTTTATCGGGCTGGCAGTGCCGCACGTCACACGGTTGCTGTTCAACAACGCCGACCACCGGATACTTGTCCCCGCCACTATGCTGACGGGACTTATCAGCATGCTTCTTTGCGACATCATCGCCAAGAAATTCCTGCTTCCGGTGAACTGTATCACCGCCTTGCTCGGTGTTCCGGTCATTTTATGGGTAATAGCTAAAAACTTGCATGGATTCAAATGATTGAACTTAAGGAACTGACATTAGGATACGGACAGCGCACGCTGTTGAAAACGGTAAACGCCCGAATCACAGGCGGACAACTCGTTGCACTGCTAGGACGCAACGGAACAGGAAAAAGTACTCTCCTGCGTGCCATAATGGGACTGGAAAGTCCTCAATCGGGAGAAATCAATCTGCAAGGAAAAGACATTGCTTCACTGAAACCGGAAAAATTAGCTCTAAGCATTAGTTTCGTAACCACCGACAAAGTGCGCATCGCCAATCTTCGCTGTAAGGATGTGGTAGCATTGGGGCGTGCTCCCTACACAAACTGGCTCGGTCAGCTTCAACCGGAAGACCGGAAAATTGTGGATAATGCCATTCAGTTGGTCGGTATGTCCGGTTATGCAGAAAAGACAATGGATAAGATGTCCGACGGCGAATGCCAGCGAATTATGATTGCCCGTGCGCTTGCGCAGGACACCCCGGTAATCCTGCTCGACGAGCCGACTGCCTTTCTTGACTTGCCCAATCGTTATGAACTCTGCCTGCTACTGAAAAAGCTGGCACAAGAAGAAGGCAAATGTATCTTATTCTCCACACATGACCTTGACATCGCATTGTCGCTTTGTGACTCTATCATGCTGATAGATAACCCATATATGTACACTTTGCCCACTTCGGAAATGATAACCAGCGGACATATAGAAAGACTTTTCCGTAATGAATCAGTGACATTCGACGCTCAGGAGATGAGGGTGCGCATCAAATCAGTATAGTCTCAAACTTTTCTTTATATCAAAATAATTGCTACCTTTGTTCCTATAAACAGAACATAAATAGAAAATGGTTACAAGAGCCTAACTGTTTTACAATACAGGATATAAAAATAGGCACTTTTGTTTTGTATACAAAACAAAATAACAGAAAGAAACAACAACTCATATACAAACGATTAAAGCCATGAATGAAAAAATCAATTACAAGGATGTGCCCAAAACTTTTCTATACTGCAACAACAAACAATGTCCGCGTCGTAACAAATGCCTCCGTTATCAAGCTACATTATCTATTCCGCAAGAAATCCCTTATTACACGGCAGTCAATCCACTTCACATAGCAGGAAACGAAAACAAATGTGATTATTTCAAGCCATTCTGCACTTCACACTTTGCTTCCGGTATAGATCATTTGCTAGACAATATATCATATTCTACTGCTGTTGCCATACGTAGAGAACTGTATACGTTAATGGGGCGTAGTATGTATTACCGTATCCGCAACAAAGAACGCTTGCTACATCCTTGCGAGCAAGAACAGATTGCGGCTATCTTTTTGAAACATGGTATTAAAACCAAACCCGAATTTGACCGGTATATTGATAAATACGACTGGTAAATCGCTGTTCCGGTATGTTCTGACAAAGGGTTATTCTCACCATAGTGAGAATAAATACTCATTACTATGAGAAAAAGTTCTCACTGTGATGAGAAAAAGTTCTCATCACGGTGAGAATACTTTGAGAAAAACACTATCTTTTTTCGAAGGAAGCAATTAGTCGGTCGGATGCAGTTGCCCCGCCGCTTTCAGATAAGCAATATAATTCACATACAATTGGAAATGAGCGTCTACACGTGTCTGGTAAGCCTGTTGCCAGAGCATTTGCGCTTCCAAATAATCCGAGAGAGTTTCCAGTCCGACCTCATACTGTTTGCCGCTGACTTTCATATTTTCTTCCGCCTGTTCCAGTGAACGATCGGAAAGTTCCGTTTCAAGACGCGCCTCATCCAAGTTATTGGCTGCCTGCATTAATTCCAGCAACATCTTTTCACTGGCATTTTCTTGTTCAAGACGGGTTTGTTCGAGTTTCGCTTTGGCGGATTTCACCTTATTGGCACGTTCACCAAAATGAAACAGGGGGACGGAGACATTCAAAAAAACGGAGAAAGCTCCTTTTTTCATAAATGTTTCGTCGTTGATTTCCAGCCCGTGAAGATAGTCGTAGCTGCCTCTGACGCCGATACGAGGAAGCAATTCACTACGGTTCAGCTTCACTTCCTGCTCAGCGATAGCAACTTGTTTGTTCAGTATTCCATATTCCGGACGGGCGGTAATATCGGAAACCTGGATTTTCCACTCCTGTTCCACTTCGGGGAAGTCATCGGAAATATCAATTTGCGTTGTCAAAGGACGTCCGATGTAATGGCAAAGATTCATGGAAGCAAGGCGAAGGGCATTGTCTGCCTTACGCAAAGAAAGTTCGCTGTCGTTGAGCTTCACTTGCACTTTCAATACGTCATTCTGAGGTTTCATGCCATGTTGGTGGGCACTTTTCACGTTCCGGGACAGTTCCGTCAATAAAGCGTGATATTTCTCGGCCACTTTCTTCATTTCTTTGGCTTTCACTAGTTGGACGTAAGCTTTGTCCGTATTCAGAAGAACTTCCGAGGTAGTCAGCGCTTCGTTCAGGTGAGCCATCTCTTTACCCAGCAAAGACATTTTATAGGCCGCACGAATTTTGCCGCCCATATAGAGAGGCTGCTCCATTTGTATGCCGCCGGAATAAACGGTTCCTACTTTATAATCCAGGTTCAACCCGGGGAAATAGGCGAAACCGCTGGATACCAGTTCTCCCGTAGTGGGGTTGGGCATGAAAACAGGGAGATTACCGCCCGGAATGCCGAGACTTCCATCGGCAGTGCTGTAAATCCCTGTTCCGTTGGCGGTAAAGTTCGGGAAAAAATTGGCTTTATAGCTGAGGGACATCAACCGTGCTGCTTCTGTCTGCCGGTCGGCAGCAGCCATTTCCTTATTGTATTTCAACGCCATTTCGCGGCATTGTTTCAGGCTTAGTCTCTCTTGTGCGAAAAGAGAAAGCGTTGTGCCGAACAATATGCCCGCTATTATTCCAATGGCTGAAAGAATCTCTTTTTTCATTTGTCTGTCTTTTTTATATGAAAGAATAGTGCATACAAAATAGGAATAAACAATAAAGTAATCAGCGTACCGAACAACAGTCCGCCCATAATGGAAGCCGCCAATGAGCCGAACATGGCATCCGGCAACAATGGAATCATTCCCAGAATGGTAGTGAGCGATGCCATCATCACAGGACGGAGACGGCTCTGCGAACTATCTATCAGTGCCGTTACCGGTTCCACTCCCTGACTGATTTGCAGGGTAATTTCATCCATCAGCACAATACCGTTTTTGATAATCATACCGATAAGTCCCAGTGTACCGACGATAGCAACAAAGTTGAACGTCTTTCCTGTCAGCAGCATTACAGCTACCACACCGACAAATACCAAAGGAATCGTGCAGAAGATGATAACCGGCTTCCGATAATCCTTGAACAGCATAATCAAGATAGAAATCATCAGGATGATAGCAAACGGGAAGTTCTTGAACAAATACTGCATGGATTTCGTGCTGGCATTTCTTTCGCCTTGCCATTGCAGCTTGTAGCCGTCGGGAAGCGGAATCCGTTCAATCTGCCCGGCAATAGACTGCCGGGCTTTCTCCGTTTCCACGCCCGGAACAGGGGAACATTGCACGCGCTGGCTACGTCGCCCGTTATAGCGGGGGACAACCGGGTCTTCCCATTTCACGTCTATCCGCTTGCTGATTTGTTTCAGCGGAGTAGTTCCCATTAAAGTTTCCACAAGTTCCTCTTTAGAGAGTGTTCCCATTTTCAGCTTCATCATCATCTCCTGTGTCAACAAGCCGTTGAGGGAAGGAAGGGAGGAAAATATCTGCGTGTTATCCAGATTCTCAATAGGTTTTCCATGTTCGTCAAGACAGCGCAAGTAGATGTTATCCTTATGAATTCCTTCGTAGAAAGAACCAATCGGGATACCACTCGTAGCCGTGAGCAGGGAAAGACTCACGTCATTTCGGCTCAGTCCGATAGCACGTGCCGTAGGCTGATCGTATTCAATCGTCAGGACGGGAACCTGCGGTTCCCAGTCGGTGGTAATCAGACAGACGTCCGGGCAATTTTCCATGATTTTCCGGGCACTGTCTGCCAGTTGATGTAGCACGGCAGGGTCGGGACCGGTAAATTGCGCTTCGATAGGATATTTCTTGAACATCAGGTTATAGCGGTTCAGCTTCACATAGGCGTCCGGATAATGGGAAGAAAGATACTGTTGAATCTCTGCCATGTTGTCGACCAGTGCATCGGGCGAAGTAAAGTCGATTATCAGTTCACCGTAAGATAAAGAAGGGTTGGCTATATTACGTACCAAGTTGTAACGGGCAGGCGTCCCGCCGATAGAAGTGGTGACGTGCGTGATTTCAGGACGTTTCTTCAAGTAAGCCTCTATCTCTTCCAAGTCGCGTGCCACCCGTGTGGAATTAATGCCTTCGGGAAGTTTATATTCCATGTATAGCTGGTCGTAGACCATATCCGGGAAGAAACCCTGCTTCATAAACCGGTAACTAAACCCCGAAAGTACCACCAAGGCAATCATGGCAAAGACAAAGCTCCAGCGATGTGCCAGGCTGAATCTCAATAATGAGCGCAGCACTGCATATATCTTTCCTTCGTACACCCGCTTTCCGGTAGTGGCAGTAGCTGCGGATACGTCCGGATGCAGAATCCGGTTCGCCATTAACGGGACGTGCACCAAGGCGAGTACCCAACTAAGCAACAGGGAGACCGCCAACACAATAAACAAATCGCGCGTGTAGACTCCTGCCGTATCGGGAGACATGAATATAGGAAGGAAAGCGATAATAGCAATCAGGGTAGCGCCGAGCAGAGGCATTGCCGTCTGCCGCCCGATAGCGGTCATGGCTTCCATGCGACTCTTTCCGGCTTTCAAATCGACCAGAATACCGTCTATAATGACAATCGCATTATCCACCAACATTCCCATGGCAAGTACAAAGGATGCCAAAGATACACGCTGCATCGTGCCGTCCATAAAATACAAAAACAGGAAAGTGCCGAACACTGTCACTACCAGACTGATACCGATAATCACCCCGCTCTTGAATCCCATTGCAATCATCAGGATGACAACTACAATAATCACGGATTCTATCAGATTCAGGATAAATGTCCCCAAAGAACTTCCGACACGTTCGGGCTGATAGAATACCTTGTGGCATTCCATTCCTGCCGGCAGGCGTTCGGCTTTCAGTTGTTCAAGTTTCTGCTCCACCCGTTTGCCGACTTTGATAATATCGGCATCGGAAGAGGCGGCAACCATGATTCCCATGGCACGCTGACGGTCATAGAACAATTCGTTGCGGGTGGGGTCTTCGTAGTCTTTTTCAATGCGGGCGATGTCGCTCAGACGCAGCTGGTCGGCATCGTGTCCCTGAATCAGCATACGTCCGATGTCTTCCACCGTCTTGAATTTATCGCTGACCGTGACCCGGATACGGCTGTCACCGTTGTCGTAATAGCCGGTATAGGTTGTTTTATTCTGTCCGTTCAGGGTGGCAAGCACTTCGGCAGGTTTCACACCCAAGTTGGCCATTCGGTCTTGCAATAGGGAGATGTTGATACATTCCGGACGGTTGCCGTATAAATCGACGCGTTCCACACCGTCCAATTCGCTGACTTCACGTTTGATTAATTCGGAATAGTCGGAGAGTTCCCTGTCAGAAAGTCCGTCGCCCGTCAAGGCAAAAAACATTCCGTAGACATTACCGAAATCATCTTTCACGATAGAAGGGCTGGCACCTTCAGGAAGTTCCGCCTGTGCGTTCGCCACTTTACGGCGCAGCAAGTCCCAGCACTGTTCCACGTCGGTTTCCTTGACAGTCGTTTTCAGTTCTACCTGAATCAGGGAGAGGTCGTTGTAGGAATAGCTTTCCACATTATCTATATTCCCCATAGAACGGATATTCTTTTCGAGTACATCCGTCACTTCCAGTTCCACCTGATGCGCGGATGCACCGGGATAGGTAGTAACCACCATGGCGAGCTTTACCGTTATTTCAGGGTCTTCCAGTTTACTCATCTCGTAGCTGGAATAAGCTCCGCCCACAATCAGTACAGCAATCAGGAAGTAGATTAACTTCTTGTTCTCAAATGCCCATTTACTAATATCTATCATAGCAGTCCTCCCACATTCGTTTCGGCAGCCGGAAGAAGAGGTTCCACCTGTTGCCCATCTTTCACATGATGCACTCCCGAGACAACAATCAAGTCACCCGGTTTCACTTCGTCCGAAACTATAAGGCATCTGCCGTCACTAAGCAAGCGAGTAACGGTCACATCGCAACGACGAATCGTTTTATCGGACGGATTATAAAGAAAGACACCCGTATTCCCGTTCTGACGGAGAATCGCTCCGCCGGGAACGGACAGGTTACGCATTTCCCCTTCGGCACATTCGATAGTGACCATTGTATTCATCCCAGGAGAAGGAACCGCCTGCTTGTCTCCGCTTTTCAATTGAAGGCGCATGGTATAGAGCTGGTTGGCATTCGCTTTGGGAGTGACGCTAATCAAATCCAACACATATCTCTGCTGCGGATATACATCGAATGTGCAATAATAGTGGGTAAACTGCCGGCGACGGATATATTCCACTGCCGGAAGATTAATCTCCACTTCCGGCGTTCCCTCGCTGATTACGGAAACGACAGGCATTCCGGCAGCCACCGTCTCATGGGAGTCGAAAAGGCGTTTCTGTACATATCCGCTGAAAGGGGCATACAGGCGGGTATATTCCAACTGGTCCTTAGCATGGTTGTATTTGGCGGTAATCTGCCTCAGTCCGTACACGGCTTTGTCGTTTGCGTCGGGAGTGGTTACATTTTCCTTATAAAGAGCCATTACGCGCTCCGCTTCCGCCTTGACACGCTGGTATTCGGCTTCCGCCGCATCCAGTTGAATCTGATAATCTGTAGGATCAAGTTCGGCAAGCAGTTGTCCTTTGCGCACATAAGCACCGTCATTCACATACATACGCTGGATAGTTCCGCTCACCCGGAATGCCAGGCTTATGTCCTGAGCCGCTTTCACCCGTCCGGGAAACTGCAAGGCAGTCTGTTTGTCAGCAGAAAGTACGGTATCAATCTTCACTGCCGGCTTATTTTCTATATTCTGCACACGCTGATTGCATGACGCCAGCAAAACTGCAAGAAGTCCTGTCAATAAGAAGTTTAATCGTCTCATATTTTCATTTGTTATTTAGTTATTACAAAAGTATCCCAAGCAAACAAGTGGGGAAAGGTTGATATAGACGAAATATTGTTCTATTTGTAGGTTATCGGAGATAAAAAGCCGGAATAGTTTGCTATTTGTAGCTATTTGTTTGTTAATTTGCAGTGAAACCCATTTGAAACGAAAAGATACATGGAGCCACTGATGCCATTCAATTATGTTATAATAACTCCGGAAGATACATCTATGAGTGAAGGGTGTATGTCGGCATCTCTCCCAAGGAGTATCGCAACAAGCCCGTCAGACAGACACTTTCCTGAATTGCTTGAACTGCCACCAAAGCATTGTCCCGGCAATCAAGCTTGCTATAAGATCGGAAATCGGCATACTTATCCAGACTCCCAGTTGTCCGTAGAACTGTGGAAGAATCAGCAGACAAGGTATCAGGATAAGAACCTGGCGGGAGACAGACAAAAATATCGCCTTGCTCGCCATGCCGATACTCTGGAAGAAGTTGGAAGTCACCATTTGGAAACCCACAATAGGAAAGAACATCACAACAATACGCAGCCCTTTGGCAGAAATGCGTACCAGTTCTTCGTGTGTCGTAAAAATCGAGACTGCTAGCCGGGGAATAAACATTCCCATCAGGAAGCCTGTAGTGGTAACAATGGTTGCTGCATAAATAGTTATTTTCAAGACTTTTGTCACACGCGGATATTGCTTGGCTCCATAGTTGTAACCGGCGATCGGCTGCATACCCTGGTTCAGTCCCATTACAATCATGACAAAGAGGAATACCAATCGGTTGACAATACCGAACGCTCCGATAGCCAAGTCACCACCGTGATGCTGCAAACCTTGATTGATAAGAATAACGATGAAACAGGCTGCCAGATTCATAAGGAAAGGCGCCATACCGATTGCTAAAGAATCGACTACGATTTTCTTCTTCAACCGGAAAATTCCTTTATGGAAGTGCAGCAGTTCTTCTTTGTTAGAGAATAGCTTGAACTGCCATGCCAATGCGATGACCTGTGCGGTAATGGTAGCGATTGCCGCCCCTTGTATTCCCCAGCCGAAGCCATAGATAAAAACAGGGTCGAGTATCGTATTAATCACCACCGTGGCAATCGTGGCAACCATCGCTTTCTGCGGATGCCCCGCCGAACGGAGTACGGCATTCAGACCTAAATAAAGGTGGGTGACGACGTTACCCAATAAGATAACGACCATATAATCACGGGCATAGCCTACCGTGGCGTCACTACCACCGAAGAAATAAAGAATAGGGTCGAGAAATATCAGTGTGACAACCGTAAAGGCAAGTCCGATGATAATATTCAGTACCAGCACATTGCCGAGTACCCGTTGTGCGGTGTCGTAATCTTTCTGTCCCAGTTTCACCGAAACCAATGTAGCCGCTCCCACACCGACCAGCGAGCCGAAAGCGGCAGCGAGATTCATCAGCGGAAAGGTCAGCGCCAATCCGGAGATGCGTCGAACTGTTCTTTTGTTAACATAAAAGTTCCTTTCTTCCGGGGGTTTTTATCCCCGGCTTTTTATATATAAATACACACTCTTTTATTATAGCATACTTTGCCGGAATTTTCAAGGTTGACAGAGAGAAAAATAAGTAATATAATAAAGATATCGGTATAAAAAACATAAAGGAGACCTTCTCTTTGGATAACAAGCTTATAAATGAAATAATCTCCCTCGCGGAGAACGGCGGAGCGCGCGGTAACGACATCACCGCCGTGTACTCCCGGGTATACATTGCGCTGAAAAAATCCCTCGGGATAACCCCCTACGCCGAGCAGATAGGCGCGGCGCTGGCGCTCACCGGGCACAACATGGTGCAGATGCAGACCGGCGAGGGCAAGACATTTTCCGCAGTTTTCTCCGCATGCTATGAAGCACTGTCCGGCGGTCAGGTGATGATACTTACATTCAACGACTACCTCGCCCGCCGCGACTACGAGTGGACCAAGCCGGTCTACGACAGCATGTCCGTCCATGATGCAAGCAGACCAGTCATTGTTGGAA
>OHAJ01002201.1_pt1 | contig 13472 bp, 9 predicted proteins | sample 1577101 | NCBI WGS metagenome assembly OHAJ01 (sample SAMEA3541531, study PRJEB24748) | human gut metagenome | biome: human gut; feature: human-associated habitat; material: faeces | place: China | collected 2012
ATTTTTCCATCATCACTAAAGCAATAAAAAACAGAATTAACAAATGGCTGAAAAGTCCTTCAGACCGTCATAGAAGCCCTTCGCGTACATCAGCGGGTAAATATTCGTGCACTGGAGCGCGGTTCCGGCGTAATAACGGTAATTGTCGAAGTCGTACGGACCGTACTCCGGCTCAGCCTCGTCCAGCCAGAAGCAGCGTATACCCTTGCTGTAATAGTTCTCGCGGCACTTATCCCAGACGAACCTGCGGGCTTCGGGATTTGTCGCGTCATAAAACACGGTATTGCCCATCCAGGTCATGTGCAGACCGCTGCCCCGGTCTGCGGATACCAGCATGCCCTTGTCTGCCATTTCTCCGAAATTCTCGCTCCGCTCGTCGATTGTAGGCCAGACCGAAACCACCGTTTCAATTCCGAGGGATTTCAGCTCCCTGACCATCGCCTGCGGGTCGGGCCAGTCGCGGGGTTCAAACTTGAAATCGCCCTGGCGCGTCCAGTGGAAGAAATCCACAACGATGGCGGGCCGGTGGCCTCGTCCTGCTCCACCCGGGCGTAATGGCCCGTGACCACATACTCCATGCCATGGCTCTCGGCCCAGCGGAGCAGGTGGTCGAACTTCATATACCGGTTGCAGTCGATACAGGGGTTGGGCGTGCCGCCCATCTCATATACCCGGATGAATTTTTCGATGATCTTCTCCCGGAAGTCGGCGGTGAAATCCAGCACCTCATAGGGGATATCCATCGCAAAGGCCACCTCGGCGGCATCCTCGATATCCTTTTCGGAGCAGCAGGTGTGGAAACCGGACTGCCCCAGCGTCTCGTTGCGGGTGACTGTTTGATGATAGCGTATATCATCAGCTTCTATAAACCCATAAGGTTCCATCAATAGTAATGAAGAATCCATTGCTTGGTTGTCGTACGTTTGTGTGAAACTTTGAAGTTCTTTATTCCAGCCGTATTTCATTACGTCTTTCTTTATTTTTTCAGCTTCCAGTTGCCAACGTTCGCTATAATTGTATTTATTAAGCATTTGAGCAATTTTCGCTCCGCGATCTAGGGCTACCCAGCACATAACTTTAGAAGAAACAAAGTGTTGTCCCTCCCCTCTAATTTCCCAAATCCCTTTATCTGGTTTTTTCCAGTTTTCTACTACGGTTGCTAAAATGCTCTTTACCATCTCCCACATATCTTCAATTTCGTCCAATGTACCGGGCATGAGACGATAATATTGGTAAATCAGGTCCATCAGGTAACCAAAAGAGTCGTTTTGTTTCTGGTGGTACGCATCATTGCCTATTCGTACAGGTTTGGAGTGTTTGTAGCCGGATAAATGGTCGAGTATCACTTCAGTTAGTTGGTGCTCGCCCCGGATGCCATACATAATTTGATAATCATGTTTGGAAACGAATGTAGATTGGATAAATTTCATAAAACGTTTAGCTGCACCAGTGTGTCCGATCTGGAACATGGTTTCGATGGACATAGAAGCATCCCGGAGCCAGCAAAAACGATAATCCCAGTTGCGGACTTCTCCTACAGCTTCCGGAAGACTTGTGGTTAGTGCTGCTAATACGGCTCCGTTGTGATAGGACATTAGTTTCAGAACCAACAAACTTCGTTCGATTACGTCATTATATAGAATGTATTTCTTACTTCTGTCTGTCCAGTTCAGCCAATATACTAGCGTACGGCAATATTCTATTTTTTCCCTTTCTATGTCAATTGGAATTACTTTCTCATTATAGGAAAGCAAGAGAAATTCGTCTTTCTCAAGAATGATTTCTTTTTTCTCTTTGATGTCTTGAAGAGACAGGGAAGCGTATAAATATTGTCTGTCCTTATTTTCAGAGGAACAGTAGGACTCTATATACTGCGGAGTTATATTTAGGATCACTTGTCCCTGTGCATAGTTTGGAGCCGGATGGTAGTTGATCTTGAAACGCGGTTTTCCTTTTATCCAATGTATGTAGCGATATAATTCGGCAGGCAAATAATGTCCTGTTTCGTCTTTGGAACGATAACAGGGCATATAGTCGAGCACTACAAATTTTCCTTCATCAGAGGAGAACTGGGTAGAAAGGATATTGGTGTGCGGAACATAACTTTGTGTGATGCGATAGTCTCCGGCAACTTCGAATCCAAAAGCTCCCCCTTTCTCCCGGTCGAGCAGACTGGCAAAAATAGAAGGAGAATCGAAATCGGGAAAACAGAGCCATTCGATATTTCCGTTCTGCGAAATGAGGGCTGCTGTACGGCAGTTACCTATCACTCCATAATTTAAATTATTCATATTGATTGCTTTTTATTGAGTTTTTAATAGATCTTTGAGAAAGTCGAAAGCGAAAGTCAGGCGATTCTTAATACTTCCTTCTTTTGTGGCAGTTTTTTGTTTGCCTAGTAAAGATTGTAAGAATGGAAGTACGTCGGATTGAGCAGACAGATGATAGTTGGCGGCTTCGGATACGCTACCTATTTTAATGCTAATAGCGTTTTTGGGTAATGCCTGAAACATATCTTCATCTGTTGTATCGTCTCCCATCGCTATTACGAAATCGTAATGTCTGTTGGCTAATAGACGTCCCACCTCCGAGCCTTTATTGCAATCCGGCGATTTGATTTCGATCACTTTATTCCCTTGCAGAATTTGTAGTTTCTGCCGGGTGCAGATTGAGATCAGTGCATTGACAAGTTGTTGGGCTCTTAATGTGCCGAGCCATGCGTCACTTTCACGATAATGCCATGCCAGGGTTGTTTCTTTTACTTCCAGATGTGAGTGGGGAGTTCGGTCTACAAACAGTTGTAGGATAGAAAGAATACCTGCTCCCCATTCTATCTTCTTTATATTTTTATGCCAAACTCCGTTTTCTTTGTAGAAAGCTCCATGTTCGGCAGCCATAGAAAAAGGAAGGGAACCGAGCCATTTTTCTAATGTAAAATGATCCCGCCCGCTATTGATTACAATATGATTGGCGGGATCGCTAGCCAATTGTTGTAGAATAGAAATAAGTTCTGGTGTAGGTTGGGCATCTTCGGGACGTGATTTGAGAGCTGCCAGCGTACCATCGTAATCCAGCAGAACAAGGCGTTGTTTTGCCTGGTTATACTTTAACTTGATTTGTGCGATGGTAGCAGCTACGATGCGTTTTTTTCGTAACAGATCGTTTTTCATGCACGTCATGTTCAGTTCATTGACAAAGTCGGCTGCCCATTTGTTGACTGTCTGTACAGACAGAATACTTTGCATACGTTGCAAGCGCTGCTTTTGCTCCTCTTCCGGCATTTCAAGTGCCTGGCAAATCGCATTCTCTATTTGTTCCGTATCGTTCGGATTGATTTGGATAGCGTCCGTCAGTTCTACAGCGGCACCTGCCATTTCGCTAAGGATAAGTACGCCCGGATTGTCGCACTTGGTAGCTACGTATTCTTTAGCCACCAGGTTCATGCCATCCCGAAGTGGAGTGACGAGGGCTATATCGGCTACATAATACATGGCGGTCAGTTCTTCCAGCGAGAAGCCGTGGTAGAAATAACAGACGGGAGTCCAGTTCATTGTGGAGTAGCGTCCGTTGATAGAGCCGATTTCTTCGTCGATCTTTGTTTTTAGTTCCGCATAGCTGCCTACATGGTCACGTGAAGGAACGATGACCATCGCTAATGTGACCTTGCCATGATATTCGGAATGATGTTCGAGGAAGGTGGCGAAGCCATGCAGACGATGCAGTATTCCTTTACTATAGTCCAGTCTGTCTACTGACAGGATGAGTTTATGCTCGCCGAAAAGTTTCCGGGTACGTTCAATAGCTTGGTGTACTTCTTTATTTTCCGAAGCCTTATGATAAGATTCATAGTTGATTCCCATCGGTAATGCCTCTACTCTGGTCACTCGGTTGTTGATCTGCACTTCATCCAGTTTAAAGTCGAGGTGTAATACACGTTCTACGGCACTGATGAAGTGACGCATATAGTCGTGGGTATGGAAAGCAATGAAGTCGGCTCCCAATAAGCCTTTCAGTATCTCGGCACGCTCTGGCAGAATACGAAAAAGTTCGTAGGAGGGGAACGGGATATGATGGAAATAACCGATATAGAGTTCCGGATATATTTTCCTCAACATTCCTGGAAGTAGCATCAGTTGATAATCCTGTATCCATACTTTGTCACCGGGACGTATCAGCTGGCAAATCTCCTCACAGAAAAGACGGTTGACTTGTTGATAGGCTTGCCAAAAGCAGTTCTTATATAAGGTATAAGCATAAAAGTAATGACACAAAGGCCAGATAGTACTGTTACTGTATCCTTCGTAGTAATTTTCAATTTGCTTTTCCGACAAGAAGACCGGATGAAAATTCATTTCCTGTAGTTTCTCGTTAATCTCCTGTTGGTCCTTTTCTTCATTGGTACATATTCCGGGCCAACCTATCCAGTGCTTCTCATAAGAAGTCTGAAGAGAATCCAAACCTGTTGCCAGCCCGCCTTCGCTACGCGAAAATGCGAATTTGCCGTTTGTGCCGGCTACTTTGACAGGTAATCTGTTTGCAATAATATAAAGTTTCATGTCTGTCTCTTTGCAAAGCATATACCAATAGACTTGTATTAGTTGCTAATCTCTTATTATCAGTGTTTTATAAGTATTATATTTCCTTCTCTTACCTTTTCAAAATGAAAATCCCCCTTTCAAAGTGATAATTTGCTTATTTTTTCTCTTCTGAAATTCCGGAAAAGTATAAAGCTTTTCAAAATAGAATTCTTTTTTCAAAATGGAAGGGTAGGTTGGATGGATAGAAAGTATCTAATGATGTGTATCTATTTGAATATTAATACATTATCTATTTTCTGTTTTTTATGGCACGCATTTGGCATAAAGAGTGGCAAGTGAAAATTAATAGTAATCATTTAAAAGGTAAAAACATGGGAATAACACTATCATTTATTTTCTGCCTGTTAAGCGGTTTCGCTTGTTTCTGGCTATTTTGGAAATGTGTAGACTGGTTTGAGAATATTTAAAGAAAAAGGAGAATTGATTATGTACACAGCATTATTCGTATTAGGTATTGCGATCTTCGGTTATTTGATGTACGTGCTCGTCAAACCCGAAAAGTTTTAAAGTAACACACACAGTTTAAGGTAAAAAGTATATGAATACAGAAATTTTAGGCGTGGTTGTTCAGATAGCCTTGATGGTGATTCTGGCTTATCCACTGGGAAAATACATTGCCAAGGTCTACAGAGGAGAAAAGACCTGGTCTGATTTTATGGCTCCTATTGAAAGAGTCATTTATAAAGTATGTGGAATTGACCCTAATGAAGAAATGAACTGGAAACAGTTCTTGAAAGCATTGTTAATATTGAATGCTTTTTGGTTTTTCTGGGGAATGGTGCTTTTAATTTCACAAGGATGGTTGCCTCTGAATCCGGATGGGAACGGACCTCAAACACCGGATCAGGCATTCAATACCTGTATCAGTTTTATGGTTAACTGTAACTTGCAGCACTATAGCGGTGAAAGCGGTCTGACCTATTTTACACAACTGTTCGTTATCATGCTCTTCCAATTTATCACTGCCGCAACGGGTATGGCTGCTATGGCAGGTATCATGAAGAGTATTGCTGCAAAAACAACCAAAACAATTGGTAACTTCTGGCAATTTCTGGTAATAAGCTGTACACGTATTTTATTGCCTCTTTCTCTTATTGTAGGTTTTATCCTGATTCTCCAGGGAACCCCGATGGGATTTGACGGTAAGATGAAGGTAACTACGATGGAAGGCCAGGAACAAATGGTTTCTCAAGGTCCTACGGCTGCGATTGTTCCTATCAAACAATTGGGTACAAATGGTGGTGGTTATTTTGGTGTAAACTCTTCTCATCCGTTGGAGAATCCGACATATCTTACTAATATGGTAGAATGTTGGTCTATCCTGATTATCCCGATGGCGATGGTACTTGCGCTGGGTTTCTATACTCGCAGAAAGAAGTTGGCTTACAGTATATTCGGAGTAATGCTTTTCGCTTTTCTGGTAGGCGTATGTATTAATGTCAGTCAGGAAATGGGCGGTAATCCACGCATTGATGAACTGGGAATTGCGCAGGATAATGGTGCGATGGAGGGTAAAGAGGTCCGTTTGGGAGCCGGAGCAACGGCATTATGGAGTATTGTAACTACTGTAACCTCTAATGGTTCTGTGAATGGCATGCATGATTCTACTATGCCGCTGTCCGGAATGATGGAGATGCTGAATATGCAGATTAACACTTGGTTTGGCGGTGTAGGTGTAGGATGGATGAATTACTATACATTTATTATCATTACAGTGTTTATCAGCGGTTTGATGGTAGGACGTACGCCGGAATTCCTCGGTAAGAAAGTGGAAGCCCGCGAAATGAAAATCGCTACGATTGTAGCTCTGCTTCATCCGTTTGTCATTTTGGTATTTACAGCACTTTCAAGTTATATTTATGTGTATCACCCTGATTTTGTGGAAAGTGAAGGTGGATGGTTGAACAACTTGGGATTCCACGGTTTAAGTGAGCAACTTTACGAGTACACTTCTTGTGCTGCCAATAACGGTTCCGGTTTTGAAGGTTTGGGAGATAATACTTATTTCTGGAATTATACGTGTGGTATTGTTCTGATTTTGAGCCGTTTTATTCCTATCATCGGGCAGGTTGCCATTGCCGGATTACTGGCACAGAAGAAATTCATTCCGGAAAGTGCCGGCACATTGAAGACCGATACTTTGACTTTCGGAGTCATGACATTTGTGGTTATCTTCATTATTGCTGCGCTGTCATTCTTCCCGGTACATGCATTGAGCACAATTGCTGAACATTTAAGTTTGTAATACTGAATTAGAGAAGATATGAAAGATAATAAATCAGCTTCTTTGTTTCCAAAGGAGCAAGTTATAGAAAGTTTGAAACAGTCATTCGTGAAACTGAACCCACGGATGATGATAAAGAACCCGATTATGTTTACAGTAGAAGTGGCTACAGTAGTCATGCTGCTTGTAACGCTCTACTCCATTGTAAACTCTTCACAAGGTTCGTTTGCTTACAACATTGCCGTGTTTATCATTCTGTTTGTAACCTTGTTGTTTGCCAATTTTGCCGAAGCTATTGCCGAAGCACGTGGTAAAGCACAGGCCGACAGCTTGCGTAAGACTCGTGAAGAGACACCGGCAAAGAAAGTGGAAGGCAATAAAATTGTTACCGTCAGTTCTTCACAGTTGAAGAAAGGAGATGTGTTTGTTTGTGAGGCCGGAGACGTAATTCCTTCCGATGGAGAGATTATTGAAGGGCTGGCTTCTATTGATGAAAGTGCTATCACTGGCGAGTCTGCTCCGGTGATCCGTGAGGCAGGTGGCGACAAGAGTTCCGTAACGGGTGGCACGAAGGTATTGTCCGATCATATAAAGGTACTGGTGACTACTCAACCGGGAGAAAGTTTCCTTGATAAGATGATTGCATTGGTGGAAGGTGCTTCCCGTCAGAAAACCCCGAACGAGATTGCGTTGACTATTCTGCTGGCAGGTTTTACGCTTGTTTTCGTCATAGTGTGTGTTACCTTGAAACCGTTTGCCGACTATAGTCATACGGTCATCACCATTGCTTCGCTTATTTCTTTGTTTGTGTGTCTGATTCCGACAACTATCGGTGGACTTCTCTCTGCCATCGGTATTGCCGGTATGGACCGCGCGCTCCGTGCCAACGTGATTACTAAATCCGGTAAAGCAGTAGAGACTGCCGGTGATATTGATACGTTGTTGCTGGATAAAACGGGTACTATCACCATCGGTAACCGTAAAGCAACTCATTTCCATACGGCTCCGGGTGTCAATTTGCACGATTTTGTAGAGACTTGTCTGTTGTCTTCCTTGTCCGATGAAACGCCGGAAGGTAAGTCTATCGTAGAACTGGGACGCGAGTCGGGCATCCGTATGCGTAACCTGAATACAACGGGAGCACGAATGATTAAGTTTACGGCTGAAACCAAATGTTCGGGAGTAGACCTGGCAGATGGAACGCAAATTCGTAAAGGTGCTTTCGACGCTATCCGTAAGATGGTGGAAGGTGAAGGAAATGAATTCCCGAAAGAAGTGGAAGAGGTCATTTCTTCTATCTCCAGCAATGGTGGTACGCCATTGGTAGTATGTGTAAACAAGAAAGTGACCGGTGTCATTGAGTTGCAGGATATTATCAAACCGGGTATTCAGGAACGTTTCGAACGTCTGCGTAAGATGGGAGTGAAGACGGTCATGGTGACAGGAGATAACCCATTAACTGCAAAATATATTGCCGAAAAAGCCGGTGTGGATGATTTTATCGCTGAAGCTAAACCGGAAGATAAGATGGAATATATCAAGAAGGAACAGCAGGCTGGTAAATTGGTTGCAATGATGGGAGACGGAACGAACGATGCTCCTGCTCTGGCACAAGCCAATGTAGGTGTAGCCATGAATAGTGGTACACAGGCGGCGAAGGAAGCCGGTAATATGGTCGATCTGGATAACGATCCGACGAAACTGATCGAGATTGTGGAAATCGGTAAACAATTGCTGATGACACGCGGTACGCTGACCACTTTCTCTATTGCCAATGATGTGGCCAAATATTTCGCAATTGTTCCTGCCTTGTTTATGATTGCTATTCCCGAATTGGCAGCTCTGAATATCATGCATCTGCATAGTCCTGAAAGCGCCATTCTTTCAGCGGTTATTTTTAATGCGATTATTATTCCGATTCTGATTCCGCTGGCTTTGCGTGGAGTGCAATACAAACCGATAGGTGCGAGTGCTTTACTTCGCCGTAATCTGTTGATCTATGGTGTGGGTGGTGTGATTGCTCCTTTCGTGGGAATCAAATTGATAGATTTAGTAGTAGGTTTATTCTTTTAATTAAAAAACAATAGCAATGAAAACTTTATTGAAGTCTTTAAAAATAACACTTGCTTTTTGTGTCTTTTTCTCCGTGTTCTATATCCTTATCCTGTGGGTGTTCGCACAGGTAGCAGGTCCTAATAAAGGAAATGCCGAGGTGGCTACGCTGGATGGGAAAGTAGTGGGAGCAGCCAATGTGGGTCAGATGTTTACAAAAGATATTTATTTCTGGGGACGTCCTTCTTCTGCCGGTGACGGGTATGATGCGACGAGTTCCGCAGGTAGTAATAAAGGGCCTACGAATCAAGAATATCTGGATGAAGTGAAAGCGCGTATTGATACTTTCCTTGTACATCATCCTTATTTGAATCGTGCGGATGTGCCTGCCGAAATGGTTACGGCCAGTGGTTCGGGACTGGATCCTAATATCACTCCTCAATGTGCGTATGTACAAGTGAAGAGAGTAGCACAAGCACGTTAATTTCGTATTTTAATTAAAACATAGAGAGGTTTTTGACATGAAAAGATACACCATCACAGTAAACGGCAATGCATACGATGTAACTGTTGACGAGGCTGACGGCTCCGCAGCCCCCGTTGCTGTTCCCGCTCCCAAGAAGGCAGCTCCCGCTAAGAAGGCTGCTGCCCCCGCTGGCGCACAGGGCAACGCAACCGTTAACGCTCCTATGAACGGCACTATCGTCGACGTTAAGGTCAAGGTAGGCGATAAGGTTACAAACGGCACCGTTATCGCAGTTCTCGAGGCTATGAAGATGGAGAACGACATCGTTTCCGATAAGGACGGCGTTGTTGCTTCCGTTAACGTTAACAAGGGCGACGCTGTTGAGACCGGCGCTGTTGTTGCTACACTGAACGCGTAATTATTAAGGAGAACAGAAATGGCAAAATTAAAGATAACTGAAACCGTTCTTCGTGACGCGCACCAGTCCCTGCTTGCCACAAGAATGTCTATGGACGAAATGCGTCCTATCCTCTCCGAGATGGACAAGATCGGCTTCTACTCCGCTGAGTGCTGGGGCGGCGCGACCTTCGATTCCTGCATACGCTTCCTGGACGAGGACCCGTGGGAGAGACTCCGTATCCTGAGAAAGGAAATGCCGAACACCAAGCTTCAGATGCTGTTCAGAGGTCAGAACATGCTGGGTTACCGTCACTATGCTGACGACCTGGTAGAGTACTTCGTTCAGAAGTCCATCGCAAACGGTATCGACATTATCCGTATCTTCGACGCACTGAACGATATCCGCAACCTCGAGACCGCCATCAAGGCAGCCAAGAAGGAGCAGGGTCACGCACAGGTAGCTATTTCCTACACCCTCGGAGAGGTATTCACCCACGAGTATTACATGAACTACGCTAAGCAGATCGAGAATGCCGGCGCAGATTCCATCTGCATCAAGGATATGGCGGCTCTGCTGACTCCTTATGAGGCTGCAAGCCTTGTAAAGGATCTGAAGGCTACCGTTAAGATCCCGATCCAGCTTCACACCCACTATACTTCCGGCCTTGCTTCCATGTGCATCATCAAGGCTGTTGAGGCAGGCGTTGACGGCGTCGATACCGCTATGTCCCCGCTCGCACTGGGTACTTCCCACGCTCCGACTGAGTCCATCGTGGCTACATTCCAGGGCACAGAGTATGACACCGGTCTTGATCTCGTGAAGCTGAACTCTATCCGTGACTATTTCATGAAGCTCCGCAAAAAGTACATCGACAACGGCCTGCTGGATCCCTCCATGCTGGCTACTAATACCAACGCGCTGATCTATCAGGTTCCGGGCGGAATGCTCTCCAACCTGCTGTCTCAGCTTAAGCAGGCTGGCAAGGCTGATCAGCTCGAGGCTGTTCTTCAGGAAGTTCCGCGTGTTCGTAAGGATTCCGGCTTCCCGCCCCTCGTTACACCTACCTCTCAGATCGTTGGTACTCAGGCTGTGTTCAACGTAATTACAGGCGAGCGCTACAAAACTGTTACCAAGGAGTTCAAGGGTCTCGTTAAGGGTGAATACGGCAAGACTCCTGTCGCAATCGATCCTGAGTTCCAGAAGAAGATCCTCGGCGCAGAGGAGCCCATCACCTGCCGCCCTGCCGACCTTCTCAAGCCCGAGTTCGACGTAATGAAGGAAGAGGTCAAGCAGTACGTTGAGAACGCTTCCGTTGAGGACGTGCTCACTTATGCGATGTTCCCGAAGGTTGCTCCGAAGTTCTTCGAGAAGCGCCGCGACAGACAGGTAGGCATCGACGCTGACCATGCTGACAAGACCAACAAGGTTCACCCCGTCTGATAACTGAATTATATGTCCCTGCGGCTACGGCTGCGGGGACATTTTGTTTTTAACAGGAAAATCGGCAGATTGTCGAAAATGCATAAATAGTGTGTAATTGATGTGAAAGCGGAGTGGGCGATGAATGGAACAGGGAACACCCGCGAGCGTGATTGTAATAGGAAATACAGGAAAATTGCGATGATATCGTTTACACTGCGGTTTTGCTGATTTTTCGGCGAATTGCACAAATGAATGATTACAAAGCGGTTACAAAACGGTTACAAATTCGGTAACAGCAAAGTAACAACAAAGCATGAACGTCAAGGAAATCGCATTAACTAGCGGATAAATTTAGTTAACAAAAAAAATAAACTGAAATCAACAATTCATGCCTTTGTATTGTGAATATGAACAAGAGATGAAAATTGAAAACGTTTTCCCATTTTTTCTGTTCAAAAAGTTCTAAAAAAGGGGTTGAAAAATGAAATGATTTATGATAAACTTACAAATGTAATCAAGGGGCGGTGATTGAAACGCTTCAGACAGAGTATAATTACCCGAGAACCTTGATGATTAATTCAGTTCCCTCGGGAACAAAATGAAACCTATTTTGGGAGGAAAAATCTATGAAGAAAAGAATTTTAGCATAAAGTCCTCCTTGCCCGGATAAAGTACTTTGGCATTCGGATAGGCCCTCTTGAACGTGTCGGCTATGTCATGCAGTTCTGTCCTTTGCTGGCTGCTCCAGCAACACAACAAGCTCCAGCACACCGGCTGATTCCAGCTCCGCTGCTGACAGCTCTGCTGCTGATTCCAGCACACCTGCTGACGAGTCCAGCTCCGTTGCTGAGGAGTCCAGCGCACCCGCTGCTGAGGCTGATGATTCCGCTAAGACTGCTGGTACCGGTATCACCGTAAGCGAGAGCGAAGGCAAGGTATTCAACATCTACGCTTGGAACGAAGAGTTCAAGGGCTTCTTCGAGAAGTACTACACCGTTCCTGAGGGAATCACCGTTAACTGGGTAATCAATCCTTCTGACGATGGCGTTTACCAGGATAAGCTCGACGCTGCTCTCCAGGCTCAGGCTACCGCAGCTGCTGACGACAAGGTTGATATGTTCCTTGCAGAGGCTGACTACATCATCAAGTATGTAAACTCCGACTACACAATGGACGTTTCCAAGATCGGCGTTTCCGCACTCGACACTGAGTATAAGTACACCGTAGACGCAGCTACCGATACAAGAAACGGTCAGCTCAAGGGTGTTTCCTTCCAGTGCTGCCCTGCTGCTCTGATCTACAGACGCTCCATCGCAGAGGCTGTTCTCGGTACTTCCGAGCCCGCTGAGGTTCAGGCTAAGCTCTCCGACTGGACAAAGTTCAACGAAGTTGCTAAGCAGGCTAAGGAACTCGGTTACTACATGACCGCTTCCTATGCTGAGACCTTCAGAACCTTCTCCAACAACGCTACATCTCCTTGGGTAGACGCTGATAACAACCTCGTTATCGACGATGTATTCAATCAGTGGATCGACCAGGCTTACGACTTCGTTCAGAACGAGTACACTCTGACCTCCGATATTTGGGGCGATGAGAAGAATGCTCAGATGTTCAAGGATGGCAAGACAATGTGCTTCTTCGGCCCGGCTTGGTACTACAACTTCTCCATGGGCAACGCACAGGATCCCGATAAGGGCTGCCCTGGCGACTGGGCTATAATCCAGGGTCCGCAGGCTTACTTCTGGGGCGGCACATGGCTGCTCGCAGCAGAGGGCTCTGATAACCCCGAGATGCTCGCAGACGTATTCAACGCATTCACCGCTAACGAGGACATCTGCACCAAGCTCGTTGAGAACGAGAGCCAGTTCACCAACAACACCAACGTAAACCAGAAGTTTGCTGAGGATCCGAACTATGGCAACGCATTCCTCGGCGGCCAGAACGATACCGCTATCTTCGTTGAGCTTGCTAAGAACATCAAGTTTGAGAACAAGACTCAGTACGATCAGCTCCTCAGCGAGGGTCTGCCTAAGTACATGCTTGACTACTTCACTGGCGAAGTTACCAAGGACGAGGCTCTTGCTAACTTCTACAGCTTTGTAAACGACAAGTATCCTGCAATCGTAACTCCTTAAGTTGCAAAAAAATCAATATTTAATTTCAAACCAGAAACCTTCTCTACCACCGGAATACATTCATCTTCAGTCACCCCCGGGTATACAGTCGATTCATACACCACAATATCTCCTTTAGAAATAACTTTACCAACTGTAGTACTAGCAACATAGAGTGGAGTCAAATCCGGATTGT
>OHAJ01002204.1_pt1 | contig 13461 bp, 7 predicted proteins | sample 1577101 | NCBI WGS metagenome assembly OHAJ01 (sample SAMEA3541531, study PRJEB24748) | human gut metagenome | biome: human gut; feature: human-associated habitat; material: faeces | place: China | collected 2012
AATTCTTCATCTTCTCCAAGAAATATGATGAAATAGCCGACCGTATCATTAAAGATCTCGAAGTTGAAATAGGAACAATAGGACGACCGGAGAAATTTATACAAGCTTTTCCGAGATCAAAGCCAAATCTATTTTTATATCTTTGGTCTACCGCCCAATAATAGGCTGCACTATATTTAGTCCAATAGAAGTCCAACGCTTTTCCCGTTGAGCCACTAGTATTAAATAGAATAAGATCTTTTTGAGGAATATTATTGGCAACCAAGCCAAGCCAATTCTCTCGAATTTCCTCTTTCGTCAGAATCGGGAACTTTTGCAAGTCTCCTAATTGTTTAAAATCAGAAGGAGATAAACCAGCATTAGCATATTTCTTTCGATAATAAGGACAGTGATTATAGGCCTGTTCCAATATCTTAAAAATATGTTCTTCTTTGTAAGAACGAATCTGTTCTTTTGACCAACCCTGGGTTGAGTTCAAGAAATCCAAGATCTTATAAAAGTCATCGTTGAAACGCTGTCTCTTTAGTTTGTAGCCGTGAAGAGAGACTGCGATATTTTGAAGCCAATAAGGAAGGGAAGAGTAAATAGATATAGTGTTCATTTGTCATTTGTCTTTTGATAATTAGGTAACTCGATATACCCCTTCCAGCCAAAATAAGGAACAAAATCAAAATGCTCCTTCTCTCTCAGTTCATCCAAGCTACCCCTCCAATCTTTAATATCACTAACTATATTTATAGTTTGTGGGTCAATTTCAGATATAGGCATTTCATGCTTTGAGAAAGCCTCATATACCACAGGTAATTTTCTCCAGTCAAAACCCATCAATGTCGTAGCCACAGTATCTACACTAGCGGGATCCTCTCCCGATATATAGACACCACATTCCTTTGGATCTCCTTGCATCGGACCAGCTCCTTCCATGGCAATAACACCATCTATAACTGAATAATAACGTTTTTTTGTTTTCCGAAACGTACCATCCGGATTCCCATATATCAGACAACGATTCAAATCCAGCGTCATTCGCCAAGTGGTATCATTCCCATACCAGTTCCCACTCCGGATTGTATTGTGCGTAGCGCCAAATACCTTCTCCCCCTCTGCACGAAGTATTTGAGCCATCTTAATTCCTATAAATGGAATATTGATTATTATCCTTTTTACGAACTTGGATCCCCATGTCTCGAACTGTCGTTTAAATGATGTATCAGGATAATCATCACCTCCATGTTTAGGAGATCCCCATGTGTGATGGGGCAAATAATTCTTATCAGCCGTTATCCCCACAAAATTCTTAATGCTTAAAGTAACACCTGTTTTTTTATGTGTTTTCATCTTCGGCAAAGAAATCACCACATCTGCCATAATAGGAGTAGCGCAAAGTAAATACTCTTGTATTGTTCCCTGATGATGTTTATTCAACTCCTCATAATTGGAGTCTGCTCCAAAATAATTACCTTCTCCCTTATGCCCATAAAACAAACTGTTCTTTTCTAAATTAAAAAGAACTGTTCCATTTGGGTCACCGGCCAATTTCTTTTTATGCGTGATAATCCCTTTCTCACTTGTCCACTCTTCATTCCGCAAATCAATTATTCGTACCGGCACTCCATACTTAGAGGTACAATCCGAAGCTATTTTTGTTAAGCCTAATTTTTTATCAATCTGCTCAAAAGAGGAATCGGTTTGAGGAGCGTCACAAATATAGACTTCTCCCTTTCCTCCTAATTTCTCACATACATAATTCGCTACATACCGAATCAACTCCGGAGATGTAACAACACATTTCCATTCATTTTTATCCGTTTCTTTTCCCTCTTTCACCAAATTTGGCTTCAATACCACCCGATCTCCCGGACGGATATCCATGAAATCAAGATAAGGAAATTGTTCATTTACATATACGTTCATATTCATTACGAATTAATATTCATCTACACAAGGATTGATACAATTGATTGTAACGATTCCCCATAACGGATACATCATATTTTTCACTCCGTTGTTTACATTTTTCAGAAACACTTTTATAGAATAATTGATCTTCCATCAACAGCCTTATTTTAGCCGCTAAATCTTTCTCATTATGAGGCTCAAAAAGAAGTCCTGCACCTTCTACTATATTCGACAGACCTTCCACATCCGAAGCGATAACAGGTTTTCCCGCAGCCATACCTTCTACTGCCGCTAAACCAAAACCTTCAAAATTGGATGACATAACAACAATATCTGATGCCTTCAAGATAGAAATAGCATCCTCCCTTACACTCAAAAATAAAATTCGTTTCGATAGATTGTAATATTGAGCAAGTTTTTGATACTCATCTAACAAGGGGCCATCTCCGACAAACAGAACATAAAAATCATCTGGTAAAAGAGCTAAAGCCTTTATAAGAGTCTTTTGATCTTTTTGTGGATAAAACCGACCTATTTGGACTATCAATTTTGCTTGAGAGGAAAGATTCAATTGTTCTCGGCCAATAATCTCACATTGCCGAATATTTTTTACATTAACACCATTGTTAATCACAAAAAACTGATACTTATTCCCTAGATACGATTTAAAAAATAGAGAAACTCCCTCTGAAATAGCAACAATTGCATCATATTTAGAATAAATAAATCTCTCTATAGGCTTCAATATCTTAAAAGACTGCCTATTGTTAAACGTACTATGTTCTGTCAATACCAATTTACAAGAAGCTGAAGAGAAATACTTTGCTAATGCCACCCAATAAAGAGCGGGAAACAGATGCACATGAACAATATCAAACTCTTTAATTATCTTTCTTAATTGAAAAAAGAATTTAGGATTATATAAAGAGTACCTTCTATTCTCTAAATAAATAACCTCACATCCCAACTTCTTTAAATCCTTTTCGTAAGAAGGAGACATTATAGACAAAGAAACAACCGTCACTAAGTTACCATGAGTAATTTGATAATCTACTAAATCTTTTACGATCTTTGCGGCACCATTTCCCCGCCACAATTGAGGGATAACATGAAGGATTCTCATTTTTAATTTTCTCTTTCTAGTTTAGTATACAAATCCATATAGCACTTCACGATAACAGGTAATTTAAATCGCTCAATATTTTCAAGTCCTCTCTTGATGAGATCATCACGATAATGATGATTTTTAATAAGTTTCATGACTCCATTCCTTATACTCTCTATACTATATGGATCCACCAACAAAGCAGCATCACCTGCTATTTCTTTCATAGGTTCCAAATCAGAAGTGAACACCACTCTCCCGACTGCTTGCCCTGGGTCTTCCTTGCGTTGCGACCATACGGCTTCGCAGTAGGTATAATGGCTGAACGGAAGGATGGCAACAAATACCTCGGATTTCTTCGTCTCGCCCGTCATTTCATCAACAACTTCAAGTCTGTCACCGGCAAAGTCAATATACATCTGCTCTGCAGCATAGTGCTCTACATGACCGACAACCTTAATGTGAAACCTGTATTCGCTGACAATCCGTTTGAAGGAAGACAACTGATAGCCGTCCGGATATTCGGTATGGTACTCCTTGAACAGTTTTCGGACACTCATACCTTTGCGTGACAGACGAGATACATATCCGGGAAGCAAGACCTCCAATTCAATCCTTTTGGATGAAGGCTCCCGATGCCGGGTATCCGTGCAGCCGAACAGTTCATCCAACTGTCCATTGGGCAGGGAAAGAAGCTGTTCAATACTCTTGCCGCTTGAAAGGAATAAGCGGACATATTTGCGGACTGTATTACGGGAAATATGAAACGTAGATGCCGTTTCCTTGATTCCTATGCCAGCCGCATAACATCTTAAAATGTTTTTGATTCGTTTATTCATTTGTATAGATTTTATTTTCTCCCCCGTTACACCAGGACAAGGGTACTCAAATCTACACAAAAAAACTATAATTATAGGTGAAGCAAGTGGGCAACACTATTTTAGCCAAAAGGGTCAATCATATTTTAGCCAAAAGGGATAATTCTGCGTGGCCAAAAGGGTCAAAGTTGAGTGGTTTTTCCACAATATTCGACAAATGAGCGACTTACCTATAAATTCGTTACGGTTTTTATCGTAACGGAAAACCGTAACGAATTAGTAACGATTAATCTTCACAGGGTGGCTTTTTGAGGTCTTTTTTCTGTCTTAGTTTGTCGGAGTATTTTCATTTCTCCTAAGTGATCCGCCTGGGGCTCGAACCCAGGACCCCAACATTAAAAGTGTTGTGCTCTACCTGCTGAGCTAGCGAATCAATCCTTTATTATTGCTATTCTTCCGAATTGCGAGTGCAAAGGTACAGTTTATTTTTGTATCTGCAAACATTTCTAGAACTTTTTTCTAAAAAAAATGCATTTTATCCATTATTCATTCATTGCAATTAAAACTTCCATGTACTTCCGCCAACAGTTTCCAAGCCCTTGCACTATTTCACAATAATCTCTTCTACAGGCTGTTTCAACTCCTTATCCAATGGATACGACTGATACTTCACTTTATCAAAATCAATCTTCTTCATACTAATACAACGAATATTGTTATTGTATGCTGTTTTATAATACACTTTCCTGTTTGTCAAATCAATAGCCGAAGTCCATTGTGTGGCACTAGGAATATCAGGTGCTTTCCCTAATGCATATTCTATACCGATAGGAATATCAAAATTATTCAGGATATGAAAGCTTTGTAATATAGCGTCATACGCTGTAGGACACACCGGAGCTGTTGCCTTATAAAACGCTACACGAACAAAACGGGATGGAGGAGTTACATCCCCCGGAATGCCATGAAATCCGGCACCTGCGCCAAAAGGGAAAATAGTCACCCCACCCCATTGCTGTGGAGTGACAGCTCCCGGATATAGATTTACATAATTATTCAAGTTAGTCACCTGCCATGGAAAATCGGGAGAATTGGTGAGTACTCCTACTTTATTTTCATAAAAATAAGGAACACCACCTACAAATTCCAACACCATTTGATTTCCTTTAGCATCGCCAATGCGCCAATGTACCGTAGAACTTTTACCAGGTTTATCAAGAGACACCACCTTCACCCCTTCTATAGCTTCTCTCACTTCGTCTATAGTAGCAAATTGGGAAAGCATCCAGTTCACCACCTGCAAATCCGACAAAGTAATTGCATTTTGAGCCTCATCATATTCTTCATACTTCCCATAATGGGGAAAATAAAACAATCCAGCCGAAAGCCCTACTTCATTCAGTCCTTCAGCCACAAACTCTTTCTGAATGATAGCCAGTCCTACCAGACCATATTTAGCCCGAAATCTCAAGCCATTTACACCCGTTGGAGTATAAGATACCAAATCCTGTCCTCTGGGAACAATAACATATTCACTCGGAAGATAACTGTCCCCCCACTCTATAGTACGTGCCTGCACATATCCGCCATCTTCAGCGAGGAATGAAATACCGGTACATGCCGATCCGCTTGCAATGCCTGTCAGCAATAAGGCCAAAGCTATCAAAATCTTTTTCATAACCATTTTAAATCTATTTATGATAGTAAGAACAAAGCATCGGACATTTTAGTTCTTGTTTACTCAACAAAGATAACCAAAGCCATCAAACAATGTTCCGGCACTGATTGCCATACAAATAGATAAGAATAGAAAAACAAAAGGAGTGACAAGTTCCCAATCGAGTATGTACAAAGAAGTAGGAGGTGAATTTACAAAACACACCTCCTTACCCTTAAATTATTTATTCAGCAAACAATTTACTACATCTTTCTCCCGTTCTTTAGGTAATACGGTCAAGCCAACCACCGTCCCCCCTTTTAGAACAGCCTCTACAGTAGTCTGTCCTGTAGCATGCAATTTGAAATGCACATCCCAATCTTTGGGCCAAGCAGGAAACAATAAAATCTTTCCATCGGCTTCCTGCAACAGCATTTCCTGCATACCTATCATGCCGCTGCCTCCCCAGTTATGATCAGGCGTCCAGTCATAGCCCGGTCCCCAAAAAGCAGGGAAACGATGAGGTCCGTTTGCCATTTTCTGTAAGGTAAGTTGTGCAGCCTCCTCAGTCATACCCAGACAGGCAGCCCAGATATTATCTTGTTTCCATCCGGTATGTGAACGGAATTTCTGTGCATCGGGATCATATAGATAGGTATTACGGGCTATTTCCAGACCTTCCTTCCCCACTCCATACATACGCCAGGGAAATACAGCATAAAGCTGGGGAGTTTCTATATTGTTCACCCGTTCCCAAGCCTGTGCCGGAGCAATCATTTCCTTCCCATCCACTATGCGCAAAGGGATCTCAGGAATACGTGCCAGCATGTCCGGTTTACGTCCGTAGGTTTGTAAAACAGAGCGCAGCGCGGCAATGGTTGAGGATGGATTATAAGCCATCTTATAAGTTTCACAAGCCGATCCCGGATAAATCACCAGTTTGCCGTTACCATCTAAATCCTTACGTCCACGCTGTAATGCCAGTTGACGATAATGCTCATCAAAGAAATTAAGTGAGCTTTCTATCAAAGGGATATAACGGCTGATATCAGCCTCATTATAACGTGCCGTTTCCAGTATCATCTGACAAAATTCAAGAACCGTATCCCATTCGTATTCCAGCCATGCATTATATTCCAACCCCCTGTCATAGCTTTCAGGACGTTTAAAGCCATACTCGGCAGGATTGGGCAGACCGAAGTTCTCCATTTGTTCGGTGAAACAGGCACCGGCATGTCCCCAATAGGTACGGGTACGTGCTTCGGCTGTCGGCAACAAACGCAGATAAAAGTCAAATTGTGATTTCATCAAGTCAAAGTCACCGCTTTTCAGCATGGGCCAATAAACCAGACGCTGATTCTGTGCAGTCATGGTTCCTCCTCCCCATTTCCGGAAATCAGGGGTAAATTCCATTTTCTGATCTACATACATAGGATCAAAAGTAAACAGTCCCCCGTTAAACTTGGTAGGCCACTGACTATAGGCGTTACATCCCAACATATAGCGGAACAGTGTATAGTTACGGATAGCATCTCCCGCTTCACCTTCCCCCTCAATAAAGCTACGTTTCCAAAAATCATTCCACCAACGGCGGGTAGCCTGTTTGTCTTTGGATACATTTATTTCCTTCTCAGTGCGGGCCAAGGATGCTTCCCATGCAGGAACCGTACTTTGTTCCGTATTCAGAACAATCCGTGCAGACTGCTTATAAGTAGGTTTCTTGCTTTTGTACATCCATGCCAGATACTCAGTACCTGCATAATGTCCACGGCGTGTACCGTTATAAACCAGATTATCACCTGATAAACGCCCCCCAAAAATCAAATTCTTCAAAGGATTATACAGTTGTTCCTTCACTTCATTCATTCCCTGCTGGTCCACTACCACATCAAAAATAGTACGTTCAGGATTGCGATGAAAAAAAGTAAAATTATCTTCTTCCACACAGACAGAGTCACGCCTAGTCATCAATCCATCAGGAATGGCCCATTTGTAAGAGCATTGCTGCCCTTCCCCTTTACGCACCGGACGATCTTCATAACGCCAGCTTTCAAAATTCACACGCATGGAAGTCAGTTCCTTCGTTTTCACCTCAACATGTACCACAGGATGAAACACATCCACCCAAATAATTAGAGTGGCATTATCACTACTTACGCTGACATAGCCATCATTAAGATGCAGAGTCTGCCGAAAAGAAGCCGTTCCGGCAAAAGGGTTCGGAGTGAGCCTCACACGAAACCGACCCTGCTTCAGCAGACAGTTATTCTCGTCAAAAGAACCACTACGACTAAGGTAGAACAGAACATCGTCATTCTCTACCCATACATTCATGCCAATATCACCACCCCCGCAGGGCATAGACTCCGAAGCATTCCGGCTTTGAGTATTCCAAACCAAATTGGCAGGCTGTCCCCACAGAAACTGCCCGCCAATAAACACTAATAATAAAAACGTAAAGATATTCTTCATTTTTTTCTGTTTTTACCAGTCATCGGAACGGAAAGACGATACAGGTAAATCTTCACCAAACAAATCTCCCTCCACATAATTCTCGAAGCCATAACGAACTGCCACCGGATGAGGTACTCTCTCGCTCTTTACAAGCATTTTACTTCTCTGTATCCACGCTTTAGCAGGATAAAAAACCCGATCTTTACCTGCAACCTGAAAGTTATATGATTCAAAACGGTCTTTACAATTTATCCACATCGGTGCCCGATCAAAACTGACTATTACCGTATCATTCTTTACTTCCATTCCTGTATAGTAAGGACTTTCGGCCGTAACACCTTTCATTCCGTAAGTTTTTACCAATGCCAAACGCGCCAGACGTTCTCCTGCCACCTTCTTTTTACCCGGATGAATCCCCGTTTTCATTCCTGCGTCCAACAATACAGTCATACCACTATTGCCCACCCGGTGTTCTACCATAGCTTGTTGTTCGCGAAGATAAGCAGAATTTATCACATTCTTGCCAGGCTCAGTAATAATTCCATAATCATAAGGTGCAATTTGACAATAATAGAAGGGAAATTCCCCTTGCTGCCATTCTTCGCGCCACCCGCGTATCAGTGCACTGAACATATCGGCATAAGTAGAAGCCCGGTTATAGTTATCTTCCCCCTGATACCAGATAACTCCACGCATGGCTAATCCGATGAGCGGATGAAGCATACCGTTATAGAGTACAGTCGGAGTACGGTTCTTTGACTTGATATCGGCTTCCGATTGGGGAATCTTTGCTTCGGGAAATGCCTTCAACCAATCCGGATGCATCCAGGCTTCACAGGCAGAACCTCCCCAAGAAGCCACAATCAAACCCACAGGGATATTCAACTGCTGTTGTATCATCCGACCGAAGTAATAAGCAGTAGCACTAAACTCACGCACAGTTGCCGGAACAGCTTCCTGCCAGGTTCCCACCACATCTGTTTTCGGAGTAAAAGAGGAAGAGCGCTTTACGGTGAACAGGCGGAGTTGCGGATTACGGCTGTTCATCACATCTGTATTGCTATTCTCCACCGGCTGGTTTTTAAAACCTTTCATGGGCATTTCCATATTACTCTGACCGGAGCATAACCATAATTCCCCCATCAGGATATCACGTATTTCGGTCAGCTTTCCATCATCAAAAGTGATCGTGTAAGGGCCTCCGGCAGAGGGGGTGGATAAAGCAAGTTTCCACGCGCCTTTTGCATCGGCAGTCGTTTTATAGGTTTGTTTATCCCAACTTGTTGTAATTTTCACCGGTGCATTGGGAGTAGCAGTTCCCCATAAATTGGCACGAGTCTGCTGTTGCATCACCATGCCGTCTGAAAAGAAAGCGGGCAATTTCACTTCCGCATTTGCCGACAGGCAAGTCAACCATGCCCAAGCAATGCCCAGTAGTAGTTTCTTATTTTTCATGTTATGTGTGATTAGCATTATTCTTTAGTTTTAAAAAACTCGCAAGGTCCCATCCATCCGGCAGGTAACAAACCATCTCCAGGCAGACGGAATTTTGCATTCGTCCATATCCCCTCAAAAGGCGCTTTATCCTGATCTGCCCCACGAAGCGCATTCGCCCAGGTATTCACCACCTCCACTTCCAAGACATTGGTTCCGTTACGAAGCGCATCGGTAATGTCCACTTCGTATGGAGCTGTCCAAGCCGTACCGCATGCAATGCTGTTGACACGTACAGTCGCTACATTGGCTACTTTACCCAACCGAAGAATAATTCTTCCGTCCTGTTCATTCTTCCATCTGAATAGCCCTCTGTAAGTGGCATGTCCGGAATAATATTTTATTTTTTCATCCTCTTCCTTACTCCAGTCAAATAATACCGGACGAGTGACAGTTTTGCGCACGGAAGGGAATGTTACTGTCCATTCCTTGATCGATATGGATACAGGTTCCCTTTCGATCCGTTCCGGAGAAACTTCTGAAGATTCTTTGGGGAATACGACAAATACAGAGCCATTGGCTGGCAAAGACAAAGCGACTTCGGTACGGCCGTCCGCTTCTTTCCATTGTGCCGGACGGGTAATGGTTCCTGTTACCGCATTCCACAATTCAGGCGTGCGCCCTGCAATGCGGAAAGAAGCGTTGAATGTACGCAAACTGTCCACCTGATTAGCCACAAAATAAATCTCATACTCTTCCCCGCTCCGATGAGTATATGCCACATCAGCAGGAAGAAGTACATCCCGTTCCACACCGAAAGAAGAAAAATCATCTTCCCGATAAGGCAATTGCGGAATAATGACACCTGCCGCGCGGAGTTCCTCTACTTTTGCCTGTGCCTCAGGAGACAACGGCAGGTTATCAGGATTCATAGGACGGGCTGTAGGAAGCACCAATACTTTATAAGAAGCTCCTCCCGGAAGTACCATTCTTCCATTCTCCGCTTTTGCCAAACGTAACAGAGCGTCTTTGTTAAAAGAATCGTAGGCATAACCACGCATCGGGTTCACCCAGTCTTCGGGATCGGCCATGTTCGCCGAATGGGTAACACCGACAGGACGCACACGGGTGGGTTGACCTTCATTAGCCAGCCGAATCCGTTCGCTTTCCACCCGTTCGGCTCCATAGATACCGGGAAGCATCGAAACTAACCGTTCGGGCAAAATGGAACGTCGCGGCATCTCTTCACCGGTAAAGACGGCGATATCAACCACCGGATGACCGTATTGCAACAAAGTCTGGCAACGGGTGATGTAATCTACAAAAGATTTCCCTTCCTCCCACCAGGTCTGGTCGCGCTGGAAGAAGAGTCCGATGCCGTCCAAGGTCATACCGGGACGACGGTTCATCCAAGGATTATGGGTATAGACATGAAAGAAGAGTTTATTGATACCCAGTGCATAGTTACGGTCCAGCAAAGGTTTCAGCATGGCAGGGTCTTCATCCCATACGCCACGAATTTCAGTAAAGCCTTCGGCCTGGATAATATTCTTTCCATAAATATGCGCGCCACTGATGGCATCCAGCATATCATTGGGTTTATCGTGCGTAGGACTGTTCAGCCAAAATTCCCCCATAGGCAGATCCACTTTCTGATAATGCATCAATCCGTCACTGACCATAGTAGGAGCTACGCACTCGGCAGAGAACCGGCAATCGTATTGACGGGCACAGTCTGCCAATACAGTGTAGAACACATCAGTCACCAGTTCTCCGATGGTGGTACGGACATCCCGCAATATCTGTTCACTGCGGGCGGCGCTTTCCATCGGAATACCTGCCAGCAAAGGAAGATAAGGCATCAAATCATATCCACGGCGTTTCTTAAATTCCGCCGCGAAGTTATCACTCCAGTTCTGACTGCCACACTCCCAACTGTCTACGTGCATATATTTCAATACACGGCGTGCCACGGCTTCATCCGTCTTTTTGAACATTTCCGCAAACCAGTTCGAGAACTGTTTCTGAACAGCCTTGGTGCTGAACTTGTCGCATTCCAATCCTTTACCACCTCCGGCAGTAGCATTCACATGTCCGGTTGCCGTATGTCCCATGCGGAGAATACGCCATTTACCTTCGGGTAAACGGGCTGTCAGCCTGCCCTGATACAAAGGGAGATTGATCAACTCATCCGGCTGCACACAAGCCGCATCGGGTATTTCCGTCGAAGTAGTAGCAGTAGCCACACGCCACACCAGTCCTGCTTTTCCCTCCCACTGATGAATACGCGGAGCCGTATGAAGAACTATATCATTGATTTTCAAATTCGGTTTCCATTTGGCTGCATCCAGATCCTCACTACCCGGTTCGCTTCCCACGGGAGTCCACTCAAAACGGAAGTAACGGGCGGTAACAGGGGGGATGGCATGAGTAGACTGGAAATCCGTATTCTGCCATCCCTGCCGGGCAGGGACCAGTTGCTTCACTGTTTTGAACGTCCGTCCGTCCTCACTGGCCAATACTTTCAGACGATGTGCCTGGTAGTTATTTCCTCCCAAAATAATTTCCACATTGCTGCAAGTCACAGGTTCTGCATATTCATACTGAATCCAACAAGGATAAGAGGAACGGAAAACTCCTTTCTCATCTCTGTTCACAGCTTTGGATTCATCTTTGATAACAGCCGATTTCAAATTACCGAAAGTTACCTTCGGCTTCAATGAAGTATCCTCAGGCTGACGCTCCAATGGAATGGCGTAGGTAACAATATCTTCATAATAGCCATCCAGTGCTTCGGGCATGGGCAAAGTCAAATTACGAATATTCCCACCGTTCACTATAGTATCACTCCATACCACTTTTTGCATCGACTCTTCGGGAGTTATCCAGGGACCTCCCGCCAAGGCAAAGCCGTCACAGATATGCATTCCCAGTTGCATTCCCAGCCTGTCGGCCTCTTTCATACTATGAGTGACCATACGCCACCATTCGGGGGTAAGTTGTTGAGCTTTTCCTTCGTATTGAGGTCCTTGCTCCACTCCCTTGATAGGCATCAGATAGGCTCCACCCAAACCTACACGGTGCATGGCTTCCAGATCAGCGGTAATCCCTTCGGGAGTTACAGCGCCAAACATCCAATACCAGAAAGTCCAGGGACGAGCTTCCTGTACGGATGAATTTACAAACTGTTGCCGTAAAGCGGATTGTGCTATCATCGGTTGGAATCCGGTTGCCAGCAATATGGATACAAACAGATGTTTTATCTTCATAAGCTATTTATTCTATATTTAATGATAAACGAATAAAGTTGTAATTTGTACTCAATTTTTCAAATATAGAGAGTTCGAGCCAAATAAAAAAAGAAAAGGGAAGAATAAACAAAGTTCCTCTTCCCTTTACAATCTATTTTTTCACTGTTATTCAAATTTTAACGTGATACTTCCCCCATATGCTCCATCAACCCAAAATGCTTGTGAAGACGGACCTATCAAATCTGTCGTATTCACTTTATTACGAACCGGAGGAATTACTTTCATCAGACTGATGCCGGTAGCCGGGAAAGTATAAAGCAAGCCGTCACGACCGTCGCGAGGCTGATAAACCCCTACATAATTCTGAGGAGTACGGTTACAGATACTTATCGTTCCTTCCTGTGTTTTCAAAGTCATCCATTGCACATTAGCAAAGTACCCTTTAAATTCGGGATAAGTAAAGCTTTCGGCAGGAATGGGATCATTATACTCATTTTCCCATACGCCCAACTGCGGACCATGCAGACGGTTCTGCCATACACGGTAAGGACCGTCACCTACCCAACGCTTGCTCAACACTTTATCTTCCGGATAATCAAACATTACCCCCATCAAATCCACTACACCGCTGAAGTTGTATGTAAAGTCTATAGCAGCGGTACCGTCAGGAGCGATAGTCCATACAGCCTGATCAAAACATCCCAGTTTGTAGTTAGCGGTAACCACTACGTTATTGCCTTCTTCACGCACGGTAAAGCCTGTAAAACGACCGGCATCATCAAATGTAGTGTATTGGGTTTTCTTCTTTTCAGCCTCTTTGTCATCATGGTTATAAAACTGGTC
>OHAJ01002206.1_pt1 | contig 13458 bp, 9 predicted proteins | sample 1577101 | NCBI WGS metagenome assembly OHAJ01 (sample SAMEA3541531, study PRJEB24748) | human gut metagenome | biome: human gut; feature: human-associated habitat; material: faeces | place: China | collected 2012
CTCGTCATCACAACGCCCGCTTCCTTGCAGAGTGCAAGCGTGCGCTTGGCAAGGCCGGGGGTGGTGTTCACGGAGACGAAGTAGCCGCCCTTGGGCTTGTGCCAGGTCGCAATGCCGAGCGGCGCGATCTCGCGCTCGAGCGTAGAAACCACCATCTCGAACTTCGGCTTTAAGATCCTGGCGTGCTCCTTCATCAGTGCGAGCGTATGCTCCTTGTTTTGCAGGAACTTCACATGGCGCAGCTGATTCATCTTGTCAAAGCTGATGGCCTGAATGCCGATAAGCTTGCACATATACTCCATGTTGGCCTCGCTGCACGCAAAGCACGAAATGCCCGCGCCCGGCAGCGTCACCTTGCTCGTGGAGGCGAACTCAAAGACCATGTCGGCGTTGCCGTACTTCTCGCATTCGCTCAGAATGTCGGCGAAGGGAACAAAGTCGCCGTCGAACTCGTGGATGCAGTAGGCATTGTCCCACATGAGGAGGAAGTCCGGCGCGGCGGGCTTCATGGAAGCGATGCGGCGAATCGTCTCGTCGGAGTAAATGATGCCGTCGGGGTTTGAATACTTCGGCACGTTCCACATGCCCTTGACGCTCGGATTCTTGATGAGATTCTCGACGATGTCCATGTCGGGGCCGTTTTCGGTCATGGGAATGGTGATGAGCTCAAAGCCGAAGCTTTCGGTGATCTTGAAGTGGCGGTCATAGCCCGGGGCGGGGCAGAGCCACTTGACGCTCTCTTCCTTGCACCACGGCTTTTCGCTGTGCAAAAGGCCGTGGGTGTAGGCCTTGGAAACGGTGTCGTACATGAGCTGAAGGCTTGCGTTGCCGCCCACGAAGACCTGCGAGTCCTTGCAGCCGAGAAGTTCTGCAAAGAGCGCGCGTGCGCTTGCAAGGCCCTTGAGCTCGCCGTAGTTGCGCGCGTCCACGCCGCTAACGATGCAGTCGGCGGGATCGCTCAGCACCGTCAGCAGACTATTGGAGAGCTCAAGCTGCTTTTTGCCCGGCTTGCCGCGCGCCATATTGAGCTTGAGCCCCTTGGCCTTCCAGCTCTCATATTCGGCGGACACCTTGTCGTATTCCTGCTGCCATGCAGCGGCGGAAAGATCCATGTAACCCATCGTATCTTCTCCTTTGCAATTGATTACGCAATATTAAGTGAATAAATTATAACACAGCGCGAAAACGGAAGCAAGCGCCCGTGCATAAAAATCATTTGTGTTTCTGTGAGGGAACGCTTGCCCCTCACCGTTTCTGCGGCCGCATTCTGCCGGAATCGCGGCGGTCTGTGTCGTTTCTCATTTTGGGCACTGGCGGCCTGTGTGGTCGATGGTGTAGTCGCCGCTGAGCAGGATCTTCGAGATCGGCACAATGTCGTACCCTTCGGAGAGCAAATAGTTGAGAATGTCGGGCAGTGCCTCGGGTGTGTGCTCGCCTGCGTTGTGGAAGAGGACGATCGACCCGCTCTGTACCTTGCCCGTCACGCGTTTGGTGATCTCGGCGGCGGAAATGCCCTTCCAGTCGAGCGAGTCCCCGTCGGCAGCAGTTGGAACGCATTGCGAATAACCGCCTGCCGGAGCTCATACGCTTGGGTAGGAGGACGACAATATGATCATCACGAACACATTTACGACTACCGACCCCGCCGCTCGGGCCGCGCGTCAGGCGGCGATCTGCCGCCGCTGCATTCTGCTGCTGACTTCCCGCACGCAGGGGTAGAAAGATGGACGCCATCTACGCCCGACAGTCCATTGACAAAAAGGGAAGCCTTTCGATCGAGGGGCAGATCGAGCTGTGCCGGAAGTTCACCGCGGGAGAGCCCCGCATCTTTTCAGACCGGGGCTTTTCCGGTAAGAATATGCGGCGCCCTGCCTTCGGCGAACTGATGGAAGCCGTGGAAGCGGGGGAGATCGAGCGGATCATCGTCTACCGCCTGGATCGCTTCAGCCGCTCCCTTGCGGATTTCAGCCGGATCTGGGAAGTGCTGCAAAAAAACGGCGTTGCGTTTCTCTCTGTCAGCGAGCAGTTCGACACGTCGTCGCCGGTGGGACGCGCCATGCTGAGCATCGTCATGACGTTTGCACAGCTTGAGCGCGAAACGACCGCCGAGCGCGTGCGCGATAACTACCATCACCGCGCCTCCCTCGGCGCATGGCCGGGCGGCCCTGCGCCATACGGGTATGCGCTCTCGAAGGCGGAGGTGGACGGGCGCAGCGTTTCCTCCCTGATCCCCGATGAACACGCGAAGACAGTCTGCCGGATCTTTGAGGAATATGCAAAGCCTGAGACCTCGCTGCGCGGCCTTGCAAAAGACCTGACTGCCCGGGGGATCCACGGCCCGAAGCGCGAGGCATGGGACAATGTGACGCTCTCGCGCATCTTGCGCAATCCTGTTTACGTGCGGGCAGATGAGGCAGTTTATTGCTATTATCTGGCGCAGGGCGTGCAGAGCCGACAGACGAGCGCGGATTATGACGGTGAGCATGGCTGCGTGCTGATCGGAAAGCGCAGCCGCAGCGGTGCTGCGCAGAAAGAAGAAAAGCTATTATGCCTTTCTGCGCACGAGGGAATCGTCTCCGCCGCGCTCTGGCTGCGCGTGCAGGAGAAGCTCTCTTTCGCGGCGCAGCTCCCCCGCGCCAACGCCGGGAAATATTCGTGGCTGACCGGACTTCTCAAGTGCGCCAGGTGCGGCTATGCCGTCAAGATCAATTCCATCAAGGCGGAACGGCGCTGCAAATTGCTCTGCTCCGGACGCTCCAACCTCGGCGGCTGCGATGCATCGATCGATGTCGATCTGCGGGAGCTGGAGGCGTATATTGCGGGGGAGATCCAACGCAGCTTTGATGCCTGTCCGATGGAGCTGCTTCCGGCAGGAAAAGACCGCGCGCAGGCCGGGGCGATCCTGGAGATCGAGCGAAAGATCGACCGGCTGGTGGCTGCACTCGCCGAAAGCAGCGCGGTCGCCGTTCCTTATATCTCCCAGAGGATCGACGCGCTGCACGCCGAGCGCGAGCAGCTTTTGCATGCGCCGACCCGTTCTGCACCGCTGCGGCGGTTTGATTTTCAACGTGCGTCCTTTGACGAAAAAAAGCTCATTGCCGCCGAATTTGTCGAGCGGATCATGCTCGACGGCGAAAGGGTGCATATCATTTGGAAAGCCTGATGCGTGCGCACGCATCAGGCTTTCTGCCTAAAGGTACGGAAGATCAGGAGATGCTCAGCAGCAGGCCGGATACAGCGCACTGCGGCAGGTCGGACAGGGCGGAGGCTGCATAGTTCTTCTCGCTCGAGACAACGGAGAAGTCATCGGACTTTTCCACGCGCAGCGTGAATTTCTCTCCGTCTGCCGCGACGGGATATTGTATGCTCTTTTCGTCGCTGAGGGCAAAGGTGAGCAGAGCACGGGTCTGTGCGCAGCCGGAGGAAAGGAAGTCCTCCGGCTGCTCGGGTGCGGCGGACTTTGCGGGGGCTACCTTTGCGGAGGAAGCGATGAGCGTGCCGCTTGTAAAGTCGAACTGATCGCCCGCGCTCAGCACGAAAACGCGCAGATCGCTGACGCTGAAATGCGAATCGTCGTTTCCGTAAACGGCGCTGCGATTGTCAAGCACAGTGACTGTACCCGCTCCATAGACCGTGCCGACGCCGCCGGTGACGGCGATGCCGGTCGCCTCGTCCAGCCCGACGGCGTATGCCGCGCCGCCGGAGCGCTGCATGGTGCAAAGGCGGGCGAGCCTTCCCCGTGCACCAAAGTGGGAGTCAAAGGTGAGCGCGGCGCCGCAGGCGGCTGCGTCGCAGGGGAGACCGCCGTAGAGCGCGCCCTCTTCGCCGCACACAACGCCGGCGGCGGTCAGCACGGCTTCGGTGGGTTTTGCGTGCGTCAGCGCTGCATGGGAGTCGGCGTCCTGGAAGCAGACCGAGCCGAGCATGTGCGCGCCCGCGCTCGTTCCGGCGAGGAAGCCGCCGCGCGCGAAAAGATCCTGCACGGCCTGCCCGACGGCATTCCAATCGCCGTCGGCATTTTGCAGGGCGTAGATGCCAAGACTCTGGTTGCCGCCGGTGAAGTATACGCCGTGGCAGCTGGAAACGAGAGAGGCAAAATAGGCGTCGCTGCCGATGGTATCCCGGTTCTCCGCGGTGAGCGGAATGTAGACTGCTTCGAATCCTGCGTCCGCAAAGCGGTGTTCAAAGCTGCGCACAGAGGGGGTATCCTGATAGAAGTACGACCACAGCTCACGTTCGCTGCCGCTGGAGGCGCCGATGACGGCGACGCGCGGCGTATCGGGGAAGCCGCGGAAGATCGCCTGCGAGGTGGAGATGATGGAGCTGCGGTCGCCGCCGATCGTGGCCGCGCCGCCGTTGGGGAAGAGAATGCCGCTGCCGCTGCCGATCGTCCCGCTGGAGGCGGGAAGCGCCTCGGGCGTGACAAAGCGCTCAGCACAGTAGGATACGCCCATAAGCGTTTCGGCCGATGCGCTGGCAACATAGACATAGTAGCAGCGCGCGGGATCTACGGCATTTCCGTCAAGATCCTTCTGTTCGGAAAGATCCAGTGAGAATTCGGTGCTGCCTGCGTTGTCGAAGCGCAGCGCACAGCCGCTGTTGCTCAGCGCATCGAGCGCGGCGCGGTCTGCGCCGGAGAGCTGCTCCTTTACGGCGGCATAGCCGTTTGCGGAGAGGAAAACGTAGTTCGTTTCGATCTCGCCTTCGGTATCGCTTGCAAAAGTGCCGGTCAGGACGCTGCCCTCGCGCGTGAAGCTCAGCTTTCCGGCGCTCGGCGCGATGTAAGCGGTCTGCGCCGCCTTTTCAAGGCTCAAAAGACCGTCGGCGCCGAAAACGGCGGCGTAGAAATAGTGCATGCCGGGCTCTGTAAAGTCATCGCCGGTGATAAGATCCTTCTGGGCGGTGTTGAGCGTGTTGCCAACGCCGTCGCAGTAGCTGAGATCGGTCATCACATAGGCGCGGTTGGCAGGCTTGTCGAGCGCGAGGATCTCTTCGCGGGTGAGCGAAGAGAGGTATTCCCATACCTCGTCAAATTCCCGCACGCTGTAAAAAACGAGAAAGCCCTCGGCTCCGTCGAGCGTTTCCGGCGGGAAAAAGGCGACCTTGTAGCCGGAGCTTTCATCGCCCTTGCCGACCATGCGCAGCTTTGTGAGCGTGTACTCATTGAACTGCGGGTTGACCCAGGCATCGCCCTGCTTTTCGGGAGCGGCGGGTTCCTTGCTCCCACAGGCGCACAGCATCAGCAGCAGGAGCGCGGCGGTCAGAACGGATAGGCATTTTTTCATCAAAAGTCACTCCTTTGAAAAAACGGGCGGGGCAGCATGCCCCGCCCGCGGCTTGTCGGGAAAATGGATTTAAGCCTCTGCGCCGAAGTACACGGTGACGTAGGCGGAGGACTCGCTGCCGTCCTTGGCGAGCGTGATGTAGTAGTCGTCGGGGTAGTCCGGGTCGTCATCATATTCGACCGTAACGGTGATGCCGAGATCCAGCGTGTCGACCTGAGAAGCGAAGTAGTCCTGAACGGCCTGCGCCTTTTCTTCCTGCGTCATGGCGGAAACGTCCTGATCCTCCATCAGCGTGGTCTCGGTGACAAGATCAAATGCGGCGGCAAAGTCGTTGGCAAGGTCGATGGCGCTCTGCTCCATCACGAAGGTGCGGTCTGCTTCGCCGACCCACAGCACCTTTTCATAGCCGATGGTCACGAGATAGAAGTGATACTCGCCCGCCTGCTGCAAAAGAGAGGTGCCGTTGATGAGATCAACGCCGTCGCCGTAGAAGCGAATGGGATCGGCAGTGTTGCCGTCAAAGTAGCTCATCTTATCGCCGGAGAGGTTGCGGATATTGCCGTCGAGATCCAGCGCATCGATCTCTGCAAGGAAGCTGTCGGGATCGCTGAAGCGCTCGGAGGTGAAGAAGGCCTTCACGTCATCCAGCGTCGCGGTGGAGTAGCACATGGCAATGCTGAAGACATTTTCGTTGTTGATCAGGTCACCCGCGGTGCCCTGCATGGAAAAGCCCTTCATAAAGCTTGCATCGTTGGTGTTCGTGCCGCAAAGCGTCACGTCCGCAACGGCGTAGGTGTCATCAAAGGCGGCGTCCTTGCTGTTGCCCTCCGACTGATTGCCGCAGGCGGTGAGGGTGAGTGTGAACACAAGAGCAAGTGCCATAAGAGTAAAGAGACGTTTGCTGGTTTTCATGTTGGTTTCCTCCTGATTTTAGTTTTATTGTACGGCGTGCTGCGCCGCAGTCAACTTGTTGATGGTGATCGTCCCGCCGGTGCGCGTAAGGTGCATGACGTAGGCTGAGCCGTGCACGCGCAGCGCCCCGTCGGAGAGGGAGACCTCAAGGGCGGTGTCCTCACTGATGCCGAAGCCCTCGTTTTCGTCCGCGTCTTCCATCGCGGCGAGCAGACGCTGAAGCCGGGCGCGGCGGTTGAAGTGCTGATCGACGATGCCGCCGGGCAGAAAGCCGAGCCCGCGCGAGAGCAGCAGCTGCTCCGGCGAAACGCCGCCGTTGTCACAGTAAGCTGCCGCGTCGGTGCAGATGGGGAGAGTCAGCGTCCCCTCGTCGTCGCCGCGCACGATCATCGTGCGGCTCATGATCGCCGCGCCTGCGGAAGAGCCGCCGATCACGCCGCCGCCGGAAAGAAGGCGGCGCATTCTGCCGAGCACCGGCGTGTCTGAACCGTCCGGCTGCAAAAGAAGCCTTGCCGTGTGCAGTTGGTCGCCGCCGCTGAACCATACGCCGCTCACCCCGTCAAAAAGCGGGAGCAGCGCCTCGTCTGCGCGGTTTGTCCAACCGCTGCGGCCAAGCAGTGCGGGATCCTCCGTTAGCGGCAGCAGCACGACTTCGCCGATCCCGGCGGAGAGCAGCAGCTCGCGGTTGAATCGAAAGCTCTCCTCCGCCTCTCCGCTGGCGCAGACGGCGAGCATGACCTTGCCGCGCTTTCCGCCGCAGAGGGCGGAAAACCTGCCAAAGATGTCGGCTTTGCCCTGCTCGGTCGCGCCGATGTTTCCGCCTGCGATCAATAATGTACCGTTCATCCGAGCATCCTCCTGTATTCGTCGCATTCGCGCGCGTTGGCAAAGACAAAATGACCGGGGGCGATCTCCGTCCAGGCCGGTTTGTCCACGCTGTAATCATGCACGGACGGATTGTAGGGCGTGCAGGTCTTGCCCCGTTCGGAGGCGGGATCCGGCATGGGGATCGCGCTGAGCAGCGAACGGGTGTAGGGGTGCAGGGGGTGGGCAAAGATCTCTTCGCCCGGTGCAAGCTCCATCAGAGCGCCCTTGTAGATCACGCCGATGCGGTCGGAAATGAAGCGCACCACGCTCAGATCGTGCGCGATGAACAGATAGGTGAGCGAGTGCTCTTTTTTCAGTTCATTGAGCAGGTTGATGATCTGAGCACGAATGGAAACGTCCAGCGCACTGATCGGCTCGTCGGCGATGATGAATTCCGGCTCCATGATGAGCGCACGGGCGATGCCGAGACGCTGGCGCTGTCCGCCGGAAAATTCATGCGGGAAGCGGCTGGCAAACTCGGGCAGCAGCCCCACGCGCTGCATGACGCGGGAGACCTTGGCCTTGCGGTCGGCTTCGTTTTCGAAGAGGTTAAAGTTATAAAGTCCTTCGGAGATGATGTAATCCACCTTGGCGCGCTCATTCAGGCTTGCCATGGGATCCTGAAAGATCATCTGCACCTGCTGGCGGTACTGCTTGATCTCATCCCGGCTGAAGCGGCGGTTGACGTGCGTGCCCTTGTAGAGGATCTCGCCGCCGGCGGTGGGAATGATCTTCATAATGGCGCGGCCGATAGTCGTTTTACCGCTGCCGGATTCACCGACGAGGCTGAACGTCTCCCCGCGGTACACATCGAAGGACACACCATTGACGGCATGAAAGACCTTTTTGCCGGAGCCGAAGTCGATCGAGAGATCCCTGACCGAGAGCAGCGGCTCGTCGCTGCGCGGCGCATACGGCTCGGGCGCGGCGGGCGCTCTGCCAAGACCGGGGGTGCGGTAGTTGCGCGGGTCGCCCCATTTCTGAATGGCCATGGGGTGCATCGTCCATGTTTTTGCCGTGTGCCCGGGAGAAACGGAAAACATCGGCGGCTCTTCCAGCCGGTCGATCTCCATGGCCTCCGGGTTGCGGGGGTAGAAGGCGTCGCCCTGAATGTCGTTGTAGAGATTCGGCGGCGTGCCGGGAATGGCGAACAATGCCTGCCCCTTGACGCCGAGCTGCGGCAGTGCGCGGAGCAGGGCGCGGGTGTAGGGGTGGACGGGACAGGAAAAGACTTCCTCTGTCGGCCCCGTTTCGATGATCTCGCCGGCGTACATAACGGCCACGCGGTCGGCGATATTTGCCACCACGCCGAGATCGTGCGTGATGAAGATCACGCTCAGTCCCATGCTGCGCTGAATATCGCGCAGCAGCCGGAGGATCTGCGCCTGCAGCGTCACGTCGAGCGCGGTGGTGGGCTCATCGCAGATGAGCACCTCGGGGTCGGCGGCGATCGCGGTCGCGATGACGATGCGCTGGCGCATGCCGCCGGAAAACTCGTGCGGGTATTTCCCGTAGCGGTCAGAGGAGATGCCGACCTGCTCCATCAGCTTTTTCGCCTTTTCCGTGGAGGCGTCCTTGCTGAGGTCAGAGTGCAGCGTGATCATCTCGCGGATCTGTTCGCCGACGGTTTTGAGCGGGTTGAGCGCCGTCATCGGGTCCTGAAACACCATGGCGATGCGCTTGCCGCGAATGGCGAGCCAGTCCTTTTCTGCAAGCTGGTCGAGCCGGGTGCCCTTGAAGTCGATGCTGCCGCCGACGATCGTACCGTTTTTGTCGGTCATGCCGATGAGCGTCTTGGTCAGCACGCTTTTGCCGCTGCCGGACTCGCCGACGATGGCGAGCGTTTCGTTTTCATAGAGATCGAGGCTCGCGCCGCGCACGGCGGTGAGCGTTTTGCCGCGCAGGCTGAAGTTGACGCGGAGGTCGCGGACGCTGAGAATCGTATTTGCCATAGCTGCGTTCCTCCTTAAATGTGATTGCGCGGGTCGGAGGCGTCCGCGAAGCGGTTGCCCACGATATAGAACGACACCGTGACGAACGAGAGGATGATGGTCGGATAGATCAGCTGGAAGGGATAGACCTCAAAGCTGTTCTTGCCGACGGAGACAAGGTTGCCGAGCGACACAACGTCGAGCGGAAGGCCGAGGTTGATGTAGCTGAGGAAGACCTCGGAGCCGATGGAGTAGGGGATCGTCAGCGCGACCTCCATGATGACGATGCTGACGATATACGGCACGATGTTTTTCAGCAGAATGCGGGAGAGCGGCGTGCCGAGACACTGGGAGGCAATGTTGTACTCGTTTTCACGGATGGCGACAACGCGGTTTCGCACGAAGCGCGCGATGGAGAGCCAGCCGGTCAGGCACATGGCGAGCACGATCGTCCAGAAGCTCGGGCGCAGAATGTAGGTGAAGAGCACCAGATAGACTGTCTGCGGGATGTTGGTGACGATGTTGTAAAGCTCCGTCATGAAGCGGTCGATGCGCTGCACGTAACCCCACAGCGCGCCCGCGATCGTGCCGAGCGTCACGTCAAAAAACGCGATCACAAAGCCAAGCAGCAGCGAGGTGCGCGTGCCGTACCAGGTGCGCGCCCACATATCGCGGCCGATGTTGTCCGTGCCGAACCAGTGCTCCTTGCAGGGGGAGAGGTTCCACATGGCGCTGCCGGTCTGGGCAAAGTTCGGGTTGCGGTAGCTCGTTTCCCAGCCGGGGATCAGCTCGCTGATGAGCGGGTAGAGCAGGCTCATCGCAACAAACGCGCACATGATGCCCAGCAGCACCGTGGAGCTGCGCTGCTTGAAGAAGGTACGGAAGGTGCTGTGCCAGTAGGAGTAGTTGGAGTAGCCGGTCAGCTCGCTCTTTTCGTAGTCGAAGGGAATGCGTTCGAACATGCTCTCGCTCAGCGAGACCTTGAGATTTGGCTTTGCAGCATTCATGACTATCCCTCCTCCTTTTCCGTAAGGCGGATGCGCGGATCCAGAAATACCATCAGAATATCACCGAGGAACACGCCGAGCACGCCCAGAGTTGAATACAGAATGACAAGCACCTGAACAAGAGAGTTGTCCATCTCCTGAATGGCTTCCACGAGAAGGCCGCCCATGCCGGGAATGGAATAGAGGCTTTCGATCACGAGGGAGCCGGAGATCGTCAGAAGCATTTGCAGGGGGAAATACTGCGCGAGAGGCACGAGCGCGTTGCGCAGCACGTGGGACTTCATCAGCTTCCAGTCGCTCATGCCCTTGCTGCGGGCAAACTTGACATAGTCGCGGTTTTCCTCATCTACCATGAACCGGCGCAGCCAGATGGCATACCAGGCGATGCTCGAAAGCGAGAGCGAGATCGTTGGCAGGATCCAGGTGACGGGATTGCGCTCGCTGAACATCATGGGGATCTTGAAAAGACCCGTGATGGCAATTTGAAGCAGGAAGAGATAGATGAGGCTCGGTACGGCGCGCACGATGACCACGTAGCCCGTGCCCAAGGCGTCGGGCAGGCCGCCCTTGCCCTTGGCCATTGCCATGCCCATCAGAAGTCCGAGAACCAGCGAGATGAGCATGCTCACTACGCCGAAGTAGAGCGAATAGGGGATCTTTTCCGCCAGAATATCCGAAATGGCGCGGTGGGGCTGGAGCACGTAGGACTCGCCGAGGTCGCCGTGGAAGAGGTCGACCATGAATTTGCCGAAAAGCTTGATCGGATTGCCGACAGCGCCGATGTCCTCAAGGTACATCTCGCGCTCGGCCTCGCTCATGTTCTGGTAGTCGTCGCGCGTGAAGTAGCCGTCGGTCGGCATCAGGCGCAGCAGCAGGAATACAACGAATACCACGATGAAAACACTGAGCAGGGATTGCAAAGTCCGCTTAAAGATATATTTAGCCATGTTACCACCCTTTATATCGGTACGGCGGCGTCTCAGCCGGCATTTCTCTTGAGCAGCTGCTCATAGAACTCATCTTCCAGCTGCTTGTACTGCTCGGCCGAGATGGGCTCTTCGGAAAGCTGCATGCCCTTATACTTGAAGCGGGAGAGGCCAAAGCCGCCGCGCGGCGCGGTGAACGGGATCTCGCGGGTCATGCCGTAAGTGCCGCCGCCGCTCTCCCACGGAATGATGTAGCCGCCATTGATGAGCATGCCTTCAGCCTGGGCGAAGAGTTCATAGCGCTCGGAGGCGACGAGCTTTTCACTGGCCTCCTTCACCAGCGCGTCGAACTGCGGCAGAGAGTAGCGGCCGTCGTTGACGGCACCGCCCGTCGTCAAACGGTCGAGCTGGGAGAGAGGATCGGCATATTTGAAGCTGTAGTTATCATAGGCAAAGTCAAAGTTGCCCGGAGCGATGACGTCATTGTACTTGTCGCCCGTGAACTGGGAGAGGATGACCTCGACATTCTCGCTGCCAAAGACCTCTTCAAGGTTCATTTTGATGATCTGCGCCATGGAGACCTCGTCGGAGGACGCGCCGTGTACGTAGACCAGCTGGAGCGGCAGCTTACCGTCGGCCTGGAACGAGAAGGTACGTCCCATCTTGACCTCGCCGGCGCTTGCGCCGCGAATGTTGCCGCTGCCGTCGGTCACCGCGCTGAGCGCCTTTTCAAAGTACTCCTTTGCAAGAGCGGGATCGTAGGTGGCGGCGCCGCGCTCCTTGATCTCCTTGAGGGGAGCGTAATCGGTGTAGTCGATGCCATTTTCATCGTAGCAGACGTCCTCGGGGCAGATGAGGTTGGTCAGCATATCCTCGGTGTCGTAGGGGTTGTAGAGCTGCGCAATGGTCACGCGGTCGAGCGCGTGATAGAGCGCGAGGCGGAAGTCTTCGTTCTGCACGAAGGCGTTGAACTCGCTGTTGGGGCTTTCGAAGTTCGGGAAGAACCAGAAGTTGACGGAGGACTTGTCGCGCAGCGTCACATACTGTCCCCATTCGGGGTCCTGCATGTAATGCTCGACCTGATCGCCCGTGAGGGAGGTGCCGGTCAGCTCGCCGCGCTTAAACATTTCGACCGTGGCGGCGCCGTCGGTGATCTTCTGGAGAACGATCTTTTCCACGCTGACCTTGTCGGCATCGTAGTAGTTTTCATTCTTGACCATGACAAATTCCTTGTTGCGCTGCCAGCTTTGGAGAATGTAAGCGCCGCAGTAAAGGAGCTGGTCGGGAGAGGTGCCGAACTTGGTGCCGCACTGGTCGGAGAACTCCTTGTGGTTGGGCAGGAAGATCTCAGTGACGAGGAAGGATTCAAAATACGGCACGGGTGCGGTCAGCGTGTACTGGACGGTGTACTCGTCGAGCGCCTTGACGCCGACGGTGTCGTCGAACTGTGCTTCCAGCTTTTCGCGCGGGCCTTCGGGCTTTTTGCTCGGTGCCAGGTTGGGGTCGTCAAAGTCAACGAGCGTGTCGTAATATTCGCCAAGGCCGGCGATCACGCTCTTGATGATGGACATGTCGCTCTTGGTTTTCTTGTGGTCGGCAACAAAGCGCATGCCGTCCACAAAGTCCTGTGCGGTGACGGGCGCGACCTCTGCGCCCTTGCTGTCGTACCACTTGGCGTCCTTGCGCAGGTGGAACGTCCAGACGGAGTAATCGTCGTTGTGCTCCCAGCTTTCAGCGAGCGAGGGAACGAAGGCACCGAAGCGGTCGGTCTCGATCAGACCGTCGATGACGTTGGAGATGACCTTCTTGCCCGTGGTGTCGGGCAGGTAGAAGGGAATGAGGGAGGTGACGTCGGTAGAATAAGTGCCAAGATACTCTGCGGTATTCACGCTCTTGGAACCGCAGCCGCTCAGACAGGAGACCGTCAAAAGCATCGCAAGTGCGATGGACACTGTATGGGATAGGATTTTTTTCATCATAATTCCTCCGATCGTTTATTCGAAGCGACCCTTGACGATCGCCTGACCGTTTTTGACCATTTGTCTGCCGCGGGCAAAGACGCTGTCGATGCTGAGCGCCTGCCCGAGAAGGACAAGATCCGCGTCTGCACCCTCGGCGATACAGCCCTTTTGCGCTTCCATCCGCAGCACGCGCGCGGGATTGCAGGTGATAAAGGTGAGGGCGGTTTCCAGCGGGAAGCCTTCACGCTGCACAAGATCTACAAGCTCATCGTGCAGCACGCAGCTCGTGCTGTAGCTCAGCCCCGTGCATCGGCCCTGCTCGTCAAAGCGCGGCTGACTGCCGAAAGCATCGCTCGAGAGCGTCATGCGGCTGCTGTCGGCGCCCTTGTCCATGGCGTATGCCATCAGGTGCGCCGTGCCGCCGGAGGAGGTCTCGCCGGCGGTGAAATCGGCCTGCCCGCCCGCCTTGATCCACGCTATCGCTTCCTCGAGCAGCGCGCTGTTGCGCGCGACATGAGTCGGAAGGAAGGTGCTCAGAGGCACCTCGGATTCTTTCAATGCACGGAAGA
>OHAJ01002207.1_pt1 | contig 13457 bp, 8 predicted proteins | sample 1577101 | NCBI WGS metagenome assembly OHAJ01 (sample SAMEA3541531, study PRJEB24748) | human gut metagenome | biome: human gut; feature: human-associated habitat; material: faeces | place: China | collected 2012
AAGTGTTGCCATCCATACGGATACCGGCAGAAAGGGCCAGACTCAGAGATTATTCTTTGCTCCAAAACCGGTATATTCCTCAAGACTCTTACAGCTTCACGATTATCGCCTATCCGATTCCGGAAATTGGTGAGGATTTCGAAGATATTTTTGAGGAAACAGTAAAGGTCAATACACTGGACATGGAAGAATACAAACAAATTCAGCAGCACTTAATTGATGCACTGGATTTGGGCGAAAAAGTTCATGTGACAGGACGAGGTAAAAACCACACGGATATTTGGATTCGTCTGCACGAATTGACGGAGCCTGCGAAACAGACGAATTTTGAAAATTGTCTGGCAGATGTTAATATTCCGGTTGGTGAGGTGTTTACTTCTCCGAAACTGACGGGAACGAATGGCGTGCTTCATGTGACACAGGTTTATCTAAATGAACTGCGTTATGAAAATCTGGAATTTTCCTTTACGGATGGTATGGTTACCTCTTATTCCTGCTCCAATTATGAAAAGGAAGAGGAAGCAAGAAAATATATCAAGGAAAATATTCTTCATAACCGTGAGACACTGCCAATTGGCGAGTTTGCCATTGGTACGAATACGACAGCCTATGTGATGGGAAGAAAGTTTGGTATTGAGGCAAAACTGCCGATTTTGATTGCAGAAAAGACAGGACCGCATTTTGCTCTTGGTGATACCTGTTATTCTATGAGTGAAGATGTGGTTTTGCACAACCCGGACGGAAAAGAAATTATTGCAAAAGAAAACGAGTGCTCGGCTCTCAGAAATACGGATATTTCCAAGGCATATTTTAACTGCCACACAGATGTTACGATTCCGTATGATGAACTTGGTGATATAATTGTCTTTACAAAAACGGGTGAAACCGTTACACTGATAAGGAATGGACGGTTTGTTCTTCCGGGAACAGAACGTCTGAATGAAGTTTTAGATTAAAATAAATGAATGCAGGAGGAATTGCAAGATGGCAAAAGTAGGTATCTTAATGGGAAGTGATTCAGACCTTCCGGTTATGAAAAAAGCAGCAGATATGCTTGAGAAATTTGGAATTGAATATGAGATGACGATTATTTCGGCTCACCGTATGCCGGATGTATTTGTTGACTATGCAACAAAAGCAGAAGAACGTGGTGTTGAAGTGATTATCGCAGGAGCCGGTGGTGCTGCTCATCTTCCGGGTATGTGTGCGGCGTTATTTGACCTTCCGGTTATTGGTATTCCGATTCATACAAAGAGCCTTGGCGGTGTCGACAGTTTGTATTCGATTGTACAGATGCCATCCGGTATTCCGGTTGCGACTGTCGCTATTGATGGTGCAGCAAATGCCGCCATTTTAGCTGCTAAAATGCTTTCGATTTCGGATAAAGACTTGCGGGGTAAGTTAAAAGATTATAAGAAAGAAATGAAAGATGGCGTTATGGCAAAGGCAGAGAAACTGGATAAGCTTGGTCATGACAAATATATTGAGCAGATGTAGGAAAATTTTGATTGACATAAATGTTAATGATTCGTATAATAATAGTAGAAGAGATAGCGTGCTATCTCAAGTGGGCTAACACTTAAATCCGAAAGACTTGTTGGACGAATGTGCCAGCGGTTGGCAGGCAACGAAAAAACCTGAAAGACTTACTGGACGAATGTGCCAGTGGTTGGCGGACAACAAAAAAATTAGTCGTTAAAGGAGAGTTGGTAATGCTGCGGTATTATAACTCTCCTTTTGAATTAGTAAATAACAAAGCGAGGAATGTAGAGTATTGAAAAAGCATACAGCAAAAGAAGCGGTTAAAATTATTATAGCAACAGCAAGCCCAGTGCATGCAGTTTTGAAGGATCGGTTATGAAAATAAAAATTTTATATTTATATACAGAAATCGTCTGAATAATCAAATTGAATATTTTGAAACTGTTTTCTTACCTCGTCATTTCCAACATTTATGTGGCGTTGATTATATTAACTCGGATAATGGAAAAGTGATACATAATTCAACAGATTTTTACAATAGAGCATTAAATAATGAATTATCACATAAAGAAATTAAATTGAGAGAAGATGGTACAACAAATTATTGTTTGGGATTTTCAAAAGAAGGAAAGTATTATATGCCTAGTTCATGTTTGTTGGAAGATATTCGTAATTTGGGAGATCATCCTTCACAGATTTTAGCAGTATTATCGAAGAACAATAATGCTTCAGAGCAAGTTTATTCCGAGATACGTTATGTTGCCAAAGGAGTTCCCCTTAATAAAATAAAGATGCCAAATAATTTAAATCAAATGATTAATTTGTCAAATTATAAAGAAAAATAAAGAAATCAATTTGTAGGAGACTATAACGCGAAGCGTTATCCTGTCTCTCACAAATTGATTTTTTTTCCATCACCCCGCCATCAGCAGCCGGTCAAGTGCCATCAGTAAGTAGTCGGTGTAGCCGGCTTTTTTTATGTTCTGCATAGCAAGGAGGGGAACTTTGCCAAGCGTTTTTCCCTGATAGGAATAAGTGATAAATCCTACGGCAGTTCCTTTTTTGATTGGAGCCTTTAATTCCTGATATGTTATCTTCTTTTTGATTTTATTTTTGTCATAAGCAGCAGTAAAAGTGTGTGAAAATGATTTTTTTGGATACACCGTTAATTTTTCAGGGATTCCACCACGGACAGAAGGAGAGTTAAACTTCATGCCGGAATAATCGTCCTGATAGAGAGAACAGTTGGCAAATCCATAATCTAATAATGCCTGGGCTTCTGAAAAACGGACTTTATGGTCCGGTGCAGCCATTATAACAGCAATCAGATTTAATCCATTTCGCTTTGCTGTTGCACTGAGACAGTATTTTGCTTTGCTGGTTGATCCGGTTTTTAATCCTGTTATTCCATCATAAAAACGTACAAGTTTGTTCGTATTTGTTAAACCAAACTGCGATTCACCCTTTTTGGTTTTGTGGATAATTGTGTCCATCCATACGGTTGAATATTTGGAAATGCCGGGATGTTTCATAATTAACTCGCGGGACATAAGACCTACGTCATAGGCACTGGAAAAATGCCCGGATTTGATATCGTCATCGAGACCGGTACAGTTTTTGAATTGTGTATGTTTCATGCCAAGTTCTTTTGCTTTTTCGTTCATTTTCTTTACAAAATTTGGCTCTGAACCGGCAATTTTTTCTGCCATGGCAACAGCGGCATCATTTGCGCTGGCGATGCTGATGCATTTAATCATGGTGTCTACTGTCTGGGTTTCATTTGGTTCTAAAAATACTTGTGAGCCACCCATGCTGGCAGCATATTCGCTTACACTGACAGAATCGGTGAGTTGAATTTTTCCTTCTTCCAAAGCTTCCATAATCAAGGTCAACGTCATAATCTTTGTGATGCTGGCTGGTACAAGCTCGGTATCCTTATTTTTTTCCAGAATGATTTCTCCGGAATTTCCTTCAATCAAAACAGCCGCTTTGGCAGTAAGATTTACAGCTTGACCACTGGAAGATTCGGCGTTCCCGGCAGGAGCTTTAGACTGGGCATAGGAAAATGGAGCCACAAAAAATAATGATAAAACTGCCAATATAAAAATTCCCAAAAGTTGTTTCATGTTGGTTTTTCATCCTGTCTTCAAAGAATCTGTTACATCCTATGGCGTGGAAGGAAAAAATATGACTATAGTTTGAAACTATATAAAAGCACTAGTTTTCGGTATTATACAAACAAAACATGAGAGGTTATAATGAATTTAAATTCTAGGATTGAAAAAATGATTTGAAGGAGAATATTATGAAAACAGCCGTTATTGGATTCCCAAGGATTGGGGCATTGCGCGAATTAAAATTTTCATCGGAAAAATATTTCCGAAATGAAATAACAGAAGAAGAATTGTTAGAAACAGGGAGAACCTTGCGAAAAACACACTGGAAAATACAAAAAGAGGCAGGAATTGATTTTATTTCCTGCAATGATTTTTCCTATTATGATGGTATCTTGGATGCCGCTGTTATGTGCGGAATTATCCCAAGGCGTTATCAGGAGTTGAATTTGTCAGAGCTTGACACATATTTTGCTATGGCACGTGGCTATCAGGGGGAAGCGGGAGATGTAAAGGCACTGGCAATGAAAAAATGGTTTAATACAAATTACCATTATATTGTTCCGGAGGTTGAGGATGATACGGTTATTTCTTTTTTCGGGATAAAACTTTTGAGTGAGTTTGAGGAAGCAAAAGAACTTGGAATTTCAGTAAAACCGGTTGTGCCGGGAGCATATACGTTATTGAAATTATGTCGTTATACCGGTACAAAAACGGCGGAGGATTTTGTCGATGATGTCATTTTTGCATATAAGGAATTGCTGAAACTTTGCGATAAAAATGAGGTTTCGTGGATTCAGTTCGATGAGCCGTCCTTGGTTTTTGATATGACAGAACAGGATTTAGCACTGTTTCGTAAGATTTATTCTGAAATTCTGCCATCGGCACAGTCCTGTCAGGTATTGGTACAGACCTATTTTGGTGATGTCCGTGATGTATATCAGGATTTGATTCAATTGCCATTTGCAGGAGTTGGTCTGGATTTTGTAGAAGGAAAACAGACGAAAAAATTGATTGAACAGTATGGATTTCCAAAGGATAAAATATTGTTTGCCGGATTGGTTAATGGTAAAAATATTTGGAAAAATCATTATAAAGAAACACTCCAGGCACTGCAAGAGTTGAAGGAAAAAGGGATTGACACGGTGTTGTCGACTTCATGTTCTTTACTTCATGTTCCTTACACAATAGAACAGGAGAAAGAATTGTCCGATGAATATAAAAAGCACTTTGCTTTTGCAAAAGAAAAATTATCGGAACTGCGTGATTTAAAGGTACTTGCAGAGAATGAGAACTTTTTAGATTCCGTTTTGTTAAAGGCAAATGAAAGTCTGTTTTTGGCAGGAAGAGACTGCGTAAAGGAAGAAGTGAAAAATCGCCTAAAACAAGTGAAGGATGAAGATTATGTGAGAACGCCTGCGAGAAAGGAACGTCAGAAGAGACAGAAAGAGGTTCTCGGTCTTCCGATTTTCCCAACGACAACAATTGGTTCTTTCCCGCAGACCAAAGATGTAAAAGCAAACCGTTCGGCTTACCGTAGAGGCGAGAAAACGAAAGAAGAATATGTAGCTTTTAACCGTGAAAAGATTTCAGAATGTATCCGCTGGCAGGAAGAGATTGGATTGGATGTACTTGTCCATGGTGAATATGAAAGAAATGACATGGTGGAATACTTTGGCGAGTCTTTAGGGGGATTTTTGTTCACCAAACTTGGATGGGTGCAGTCATACGGCACACGTTGTGTAAAACCGCCGATTATCTGGGGCGATGTGTACCGTGACAAACCGATAACCGTGGACTGGTCCGTATTTGCACAGTCACAGACCGATAAAATTATGAAAGGAATGTTGACCGGACCGGTTACGATTTTAAATTGGTCCTTCCCTAGAGAAGATATTTCCATCGAAGAATCCATGATGCAGATTGCCTTTGTAATCCGAGATGAAGTGCTTGATTTGGAGAAGAATGGTATTCGTATGATTCAGATTGATGAGGCAGCTCTTCGCGAAAAACTGCCGCTTCGTAAATCGGATTGGTACTCGGAATATCTGGATTTTGCAATCCCTGCTTTTCGTCTCACGCACAGCGGGGTAAAACCGGAAACACAGATTCATACACATATGTGCTATAGTGAGTTTAATGATATTATCAAGGCAATTGACGATATGGATGCGGACGTGATTACATTTGAGGCATCCCGGTCAGACTTGCAGATTTTGGATGCTCTCCGTGACAATCATTTTGAAACAGAGGTTGGACCGGGCGTATACGATATCCATTCGGCACGTGTACCGTCAGTCGAAGAAATTGTGACAGCATTAAAAGGAATGCTTGAAAAGATTGAGCCGGATAAACTCTGGGTAAATCCGGATTGTGGTTTGAAAACCAGAGGTGTCAAAGAAACAGATGCCAGCCTGCGGAACATGGTATCCGCTGCGAAAGAAATCAGGAGATTGGCAAACTAGAATAGTAAGAAAAAAGAAAAAGAAATTCATTCGTATCGAGACGGGATAACGCTTTGCGTTATAGTCTCTCGTGAATTGAATTTCTTTTCCTTTTTTTACTTTCTAAGTGCCAATCACTTCCAGATATGTTATAATATCATTAAAAAAGATGTCGGGGGCAGTTGTATGCTAACAGTTATCATGATTTTTCTAGGTATAGCAGTTCTTTTATTATTCGACGGTGTTTTGGAAAATTATTTTCCGACAACGAAAGAGTATTCGATTCAATCACCAAAAATAAAAGAAGAGAAAAAAGTGGTTTTGCTTACGGATTTACACGCTTGTTGTGTGGGAGGCAAAAAGGATAAATATTTGCAAATGATACAAAAACAGAATCCTGACATTCTCTTGCTCGCGGGAGATATGACGGTGAAAAACGGAAAACGAACAGATTGTGTAATCGAGTTTTTAAAAGGGATTCGTTCGATTGCGCCGGTTTATTATGCGCCCGGTAATCATGAGATTCGCATGCCGGAGTATGAGTCTTTTATCCGGGCGGTTCAAAATTTAGGGATTCATTATCTTTCAAATGCAACAGAAAAAATGGACGAAATGGATATTTATGGGCTGGATTTGCCGGAATATTGGTATCATAAATTTTGGGAGAAGCGGGATTTTTCAAAAGAGGAAGTAGAAAAACTTTTGGGAAGTCCGAAAAAGGATACATTTTCTATTTTGATTGCACACAACCCGGAGTATTTTCCTTATTATGCTGCGTGGGGAGCTGACCTTACGGTAAGCGGACATATCCATGGTGGCATTATGAGGCTGCCGTGGATTGGCGGCGTGATTTCGCCGAGCCTTCGACTTTTTCCAAAGTATGATTCCGGTGAGTTTGAGGAAAACGGGAAAAAGATGATACTCAGCCGGGGGATGGGACTTCACCATATTAAACTTCGTTTTTTTAACCGCCCGGAGATAAGCGTCATAAAAATCACTTGCCAAGATAAGTCTAAATAGGGTATTATAGATAGGTAACGCTAAAAAAAGTGTACATTTGCTAAGGGGGCAAAACAGATGGAACTGCAAGTAAAGTTAGAAGTGTTTGATGGTCCGTTGGACTTACTTCTTCACTTGATTGAAAAGAATAAAGTAGATATTTTCGACATTCCGATTGTTCTCATTACGGAGCAATATCTTGATTATGTCAGAAAAATGGACACCAAAGATATGGATGTCATGAGCGAGTTCCTTGTGATGGCGGCGACGCTTGTAAAAATCAAATCCAAGATGCTTTTGCCTGCAGAAGAAGAGGAACAGGAAGAGGAAGAAGATCCAAGACAAGAACTTGTGGAACGGCTCTTAGAATATAAAATGTACAAATATGCATCCTTTGAATTAAAGGACAGACAGGTAGATGCCGGAAAAGTTTTTTTTAAAGAACCTTCGATTCCGGACGAGATAAAAAACTATAAAGATGAAGTCGATTATGAGGAATTGCTTTCTGATGTAACGCTTCGCAAACTGCAAAACATTTTTGATTCCGTGATGCAGAAGCAGGTGGACAAAATCGATCCAATCCGAAGTGAGTTTGGCAAGATTGAAAAAGAAGAAATTAACATAGAAGACCACATGATTTTTTTGGAGGAATATGCGATGCTGCATAAAAAGTTCAGCTTTCGTAAAGTGTTGGAAAACGGTTCCGGAAAAAGTTATGTGATTGTCACATTTCTAGGTATATTGGAAATGATGAAAACCGGGAAGTTTACGATTGAACAGGACAAGTTATTTGATGACATTATCATTACATATAATCCCAGCAAGGAGCAGGAGGAAGAACAGTGAATATAAAAAAGTTAGAAGCCGTTGTGGAGGCAATATTATTTTCCATGGGAGAGGCTGTCGAGATTGAACGTCTGGCTGCTGCCGTAGACCATGATGAAGATACCGTGCGCAAAATTATCCGCAGTATGATGACTAGGTATGATGAAGAAGACAGAGGAATTCATCTCATTGAGTTAGATGGTTCTTTCCAGTTGTGTACAAAGCCGGAAATGTATGAGTATCTGATTAAGGTGGCTCATATTCCGAAAAAACATGTTTTGACGGATGTACTTTTGGAAACATTATCCATTGTTGCATATAAGCAGCCGATTACTCGCTTGGAAATTGAAAAAATCCGCGGGGTATCGTGCAGTCATGCGGTAAATAAATTAGTAGAATATGGCTTGATTGCAGAAGCCGGAAGACTGGATGCACCGGGAAAGCCGATTTTATTTGGTACGACAGAAGAATTCCTTCGCTACTTCAGCTTGGAATCACTGGATGATCTGCCAATTTTAAATCAGGAAACAATCGAGACCTTTAAGGACGAAGCGGAAAAAGAAGTGATGCAGGAACTGGAAGAAGAACAGGGGGAATAAACGTTTTTTCGGTTGTTTACTGCTTATTGAAAAATTTTTCTTGCGTTTTTACTTTTCCTGTTATATAATGTGAAAAGACAAAGGCGTCAAAAGAGTATTGAACTATGCTCTTTTGACGCCTTTTGTAGTCAAAAAATATTTTTGACAGACGGGAACACGAGTGACTATTCCATACGTCAAATACAAGGAGGAATTTCGATGAGTGAATATGTAGAAGAATGTAAACGGAAACCGATTGGATTGTATGACCCTCGGTTTGAACATGATAACTGCGGTATTGGCGCGATTGTCAATATTAAAGGAAAGAAAACGCATAGTACCGTAAAAAATGCGTTAGAGATAGTTGCCAACCTTGAACACCGCGCAGGAAAAGATGGTGAAGGAAAAACAGGAGATGGTGTTGGTATTCTCTTACAGATTTCTCATAAGTTTTTCGGCAAAGTAGCTGAAAAGCTTGGTATTGACATCGGAGGAGAGCGTGAATATGGTGTTGGTATGTTCTTTTTCCCACAGGATGAGTTAAAAAGAAATCAGGCAAAGAAAATGTTTGAAAACATCATTGCCAAAGAGGGAATGGAATTTCTTGCATGGCGTGAAGTACCGATTGCACCGGATATTCTTGGAAAACGTGCCGTGGAATGTATGCCGTATATCATGCAGTGTTTCGTAAAGAAACCAAAGAAAGTCGAAAAGGGACTGGATTTTGACCGTAAATTATACATTGCAAGACGTGTCTTTGAGCAGTCCAATGAAAATACTTATGTAGTTTCACTTTCTTCCCGTACAATTGTATATAAAGGAATGTTTTTGGTTTCGCAGCTTCGCTTATTCTTCGATGATTTGCAGGACGTCGATTATGAATCCGCGATTGCGATTGTACATTCCCGTTTCTCGACAAACACACAGCCGAGCTGGCAGCGTGCCCATCCAAACCGTTTTATCGTACACAACGGTGAGATTAACACCATTCTCGGTAATGCAGATAAGATGCTTGCCCGTGAGGAGACGATGGAATCCGAGCAGTTAAAAGGAGAACTTCACAAAGTCCTTCCGGTTATCAATGCCAGCGGTTCAGACTCGGCGATGCTTGATAACACACTGGAATTTCTGGTAATGAGTGGTATGGAACTGCCACTTGCCGTAATGATTACAATTCCGGAGCCTTGGGCAAACAACCGTTATATCAGTGAAAAGAAAAAAGACTTTTATCAATATTATGCAACGATGATGGAGCCATGGGATGGCCCGGCTTCCATTTTGTTCTCAGATGGTGATTTGGTTGGTGCCGTGCTTGACCGAAACGGTCTGCGTCCTTCCCGTTATTATATTACGGATGAGGATGAATTGATTCTTTCTTCCGAGGTTGGTGTTATGCCAATTAGTGAAGAGCATGTCATCAAAAAAGACCGCTTAAGACCGGGTAAAATGCTTTTGGTTGATACCGTAAAAGGAGAATTGGTGGATGATGATGTACTGAAAGAGACATACGCATCCCGCCGTCCTTATGGTGAGTGGTTAGACAGCAACCTGGTAGAATTAAAAGACATTCACATTCCGAACCACCGTGTGGAGCACTACAGCAATGAGGAGCGGAGAAAACTTCAGAAAGCATTCGGTTACACATATGAAGAAGTGAAAAATTCCATTCTTCCAATGGCTCAAAATGGTGGCGAGCCGATTGCAGCCATGGGACATGACACACCGCTTCCGATGCTTAGCAAACAGCCACAGCCGTTGTTTAACTATTTCAGACAGCGTTTCGCACAGGTAACAAACCCACCAATTGATGCGATTCGTGAGGAAGTAGTAACATCAACATCAACTTACATTGGCGAGGATGGAAACCTGTTACATGAGCAGCCGGAAAACTGCCGTGTGCTTCGTATTAAGAATCCGATTTTGACCGATACGGATTTGTTGAAAATTAAAAACATGGATGTGCCGGGATTCAAAGTTGGTGTTATTCCGATTACTTATTATAAAAATACTTCTTTGAAAAAGGCAATTGACCGACTGTTTTTGGAAGCAGACAGAGCTTACAAAGATGGCGTTAATGTATTGATTCTTTCGGATCGTGGTGTCGATGAAAACCATGTGGCAATTCCTTCTTTGTTGGCTGTGTCCGCAATGCAGCAGCATTTGGTCCGCACGAAAAAAAGAACGAGTGTTGCCATGATTTTAGAGAGTGCAGAGCCAAGAGAAGTACATCATTTTGCCACCTTATTAGGTTATGGTGCCTGCGCCGTAAACCCATATCTGGCGCTGGATACCATCAAACGCTTGATTGACTGCAACATGCTTGACAAAGATTACTATGCTGCTGTGGATGATTACAATTCAGCCATCCTTCACGGTATCGTAAAAATTGCATCGAAAATGGGTATCTCGACGATTCAGTCCTATCAGGGTTCCAAGATTTTTGAGGCGATTGGCATCTCCAAGGAAGTGACAGATGTGTACTTCACCGATACAGTATCAAGAATCGGTGGTATTTCGCTTCAGGATATTGAGACACAAGTAGAAAACCTTCATACACGTGCTTTTGACCCATTGGATCTTGGTAACGATACAACACTTGACAGTCTGGGTATGCACAAGTCGCGCAGTGGAAAAGAAGATCATCTTTATAATCCAAAGACGATTCATCTTTTACAGCAGGCAACCTGGCAGAAAGACTATAAATTATTCAAAGAATATTCAAGAGAAATCGATAATGAAGACCGCTTCATGAATTTAAGAAGTTTGTTAGACTTCAAATTTCCGAAGAAGGGAATTCCGCTTTCGCAGGTTGAGCCGGTTGAAAGCATTGTCAAACGATTCAAAACCGGTGCGATGTCTTATGGTTCTATTTCACAGGAAGCACATGAGACGTTAGCGATTGCGATGAACCACTTACATGGTAAATCCAACAGTGGTGAGGGCGGTGAGAGTTTAGAACGACTCTCGATTGGAAAAGACGGCTTGAACCGTTGTTCTGCAATTAAACAGGTGGCAAGCGGACGATTTGGTGTTACATCCCATTATTTGGTAAGTGCCAAAGAAATCCAGATTAAGATGGCACAGGGAGCAAAACCGGGCCGCCTCACCGCTGGCCCGGCGTGTGGCCCCGCCGCCCCGGCAGTCCCGGACGGGGCTGTGCCTGCCCCTGCCGTACGGGCAATGGCTGGCCGCCGCCGACGTGGAGGAACTGCTCAAGGTCAAGGCCGCCTTCTCCCAGGCACTGGAGGCCCTGCTGCGGGCCGCCGGCCTGGCCGCGTCCGAGGTGGCCTGTCTGGCCCTGGCCGGTGCCCTGGGCGAGCATTGCCCGCCTGCCTGTCTGGAAGAGCTGGGCTTTTTGCCCTCCGGCATGGGGCGGCGCGTGCGTGCCGTGGGCAACAGCTCACTGGATGGCGCCGCCCTGCTGGCCGCCGAGCCCTGGCGCCTGCCCGCTCTGGCGCGCTGGTGCGCGACGGCCACGCTCGTCCCTGTTGCCGAAGATCCCGGCTTCCATGCCGATTACCTGCGCCATATGCGCTTTGGAGTCTGAATGTCCGATATCCGACAGAAAAAATACGGTGAAGCTCCGGCCCCTCGCGGTCCCCGTCCCGCGGCCCGCCCGACGGAACGCCGTTCTTTCCATGAAGAGTCCCGCAACGACCGCGAACGCGGACGCCGCCGTCCCGAAGCGCCGCGCCGCCAGTATTCCTCCTTTACCGGCGAACAGGCCGAGCGGCGGCGCCCGGAAGAGTTCTCCGGCTGGAGCCGTCCCGGCCAGTGGGAAGCCCGCACGCCCCGTGACGGCCGCCCGTCTCCGTGGCAGATTGGATCCGAGCTCCTGCCCGCCCTGCCTGACGTGGTCCGGCGGGAACTGGACGCCCTGGGGCAGGCCCTGCGCACGGTGCGCCCGCTGCGCAGCGCCCATTACCGCAACCTGCCTGCGGACATCGAGGCCCTTTCGCGCCTGCTGACCTGTGAGCGTTCCGGCCTCTACCGTCCCTACTGGAGCTCCCCGGCCAGTACCAGTGCCTATCTGTACTATTTCCTGCCCTGGAACGTGCTGCGTCTGGCGCGCCTGTTCCGTTCCCTGCCCCTGCCCGATCCCCGCCTCTGGCTGGAAAAAGGCCAGACGCCCCTGCTGCTGGACGGCGGTTCCGGCCCCCTGAGCGTGCCGCTGGCCCTGTGGCTGGCCCGTCCCGAATGGCGCGCCCTGCCCATCCAGGTGCTGGCCGTGGACAATGCCGTGCAGCCCATGGAACTGGGCCGTGACGTCATGGCCGCCTGGGGCGACATCCTGGGCCAGCCCGTCTGGCAGGTGCGTGTGGAACGGGGCTCGCTGGAGCACATGCCGCGCCTGGAACGCAAACTGGCCAACACGCTGGAGCGTCAGGAACGCCACCTGCGCCCCTGGCTGCTCACGGCGGCCAACGTGCTCAACGAACTGAGCGCCGAGAGCCGCCAGATGAACCGCGAAGACGACGAGGACGAGGAAGGCTCCGGCGGCGTGCGCCGTCTGGAAAGCCTCCTGGACGAGCTGGAGCCCCTGTGCTGGCCCGCGCCCCTGAACGAAGACGAGACCGGCAGCGCCGACGAGGCCCTGCTGCCCGCGGCCCTCTTCGTGGAGCCCGGCACCCGTCTGGGCGGCAAGACCATCAGCCGCCTGCGTGAGGCCGCTCTGGAACGCGACCTGATGCCGCTGGCCCCCTGCACGCACCGGGCCCCCTGCCCGCTGGCCCATGCCCATGCCGGACGCGGCTGGTGCCACTTCACCTTCGACTGTGAGGGCGCGCCGCAATGGCTGCAGGAGCTGTCCTCCGCCGCCGGTCTGGCCAAGAGCGCCCTGAGCCTGGCCCCCCTGTTGCTGCGTGCCGACCCGGCCGCCGGGGAGAGCCTGTTCGACGATATGGACGATTTTGATGACGAGGCCCCGGACAACAGCCGCGAAGCCGTGGACATGCTGCACCAGCCCCGGCCCGTGCGTGTGCTCTCCTCGCCTTTCGTGGTGCCCGGTCTGCGCG
>OHAJ01002208.1_pt1 | contig 13456 bp, 9 predicted proteins | sample 1577101 | NCBI WGS metagenome assembly OHAJ01 (sample SAMEA3541531, study PRJEB24748) | human gut metagenome | biome: human gut; feature: human-associated habitat; material: faeces | place: China | collected 2012
ATATTCATACAAATTTGAACATGGAAGGAAATACCGATGGAAAAGATTAAGATGAAAACCCCACTTGTAGAGATGGACGGGGATGAAATGACCAGAATCCTTTGGCAGATGATTAAAGATGAGTTGTTGCTGCCATACGTTGATTTAAAGACAGAGTATTATGACCTTGGTCTGGAGTACCGCAATAAAACCAATGATCAGGTGACAGTGGATTCCGCAGAGGCAACAAAGAAATATGGTGTGGCGGTAAAATGTGCTACGATTACACCGAATGCTGCCCGTATGGATGAATATGATTTGAAAGAAATGTGGAAATCGCCAAACGGCACAATTCGTGCAATTTTAGATGGTACCGTATTTCGTGCACCAATCCTTGTTAAGGGAATCGTTCCTTATGTAAAAAACTGGACGAAACCGATTACAATTGCTCGTCATGCGTATGGTGATGTTTATAAAAATACAGAAATCAAGGTTCCGGGTAAAGGAACAGCAGAGCTTGTATTTACAGCTGAGGATGGAACACAGACTAAAGAAGTAATTCATAACTTTGATGGTCCGGGAATCATTCAGGGAATTCACAATACAGAAAAATCCATTTCCAGTTTTGCACGCGCATGCTTTAGTTATGCAGTGGACACCAAACAGGACTTGTGGTTCTCTACTAAAGATACCATTTCCAAAAAATACGACCATACATTTAAGGACATTTTCCAGGAAATTTATGATACGGAGTATAAAGAAAAATTTGAGAAACTTGGCATTGAGTATTTCTACACGCTTATTGATGATGCGGTTGCTCGTGTAATCCGTTCAGAAGGCGGCTTTATCTGGGCTTGTAAAAACTACGACGGAGATGTAATGTCTGATATGGTAGCTACGGCATATGGCGATTTGTCCATGATGACATCCGTTTTGGTATCACCAAGCGGTGTTTATGAATATGAGGCTGCACACGGAACGGTACAGCGCCACTATTATAAACATTTGAAAGGCGAAGAGACTTCGACTAATTCCATTGCAACTATTTTTGCATGGACAGGCGCACTCAGAAAGCGTGGAGAGTTGGATGAGATTCCGGAATTGATGGATTTTGCAGACAAACTGGAGAGAGCCTGCATTAAGACTGTGGAGGATGGAAAAATGACAAAGAGTCTTTCTCTTATTTCCACATGTGAAAATCCGGTAATTTTGAACAGCCTTGAATTTATTCAGGCAATTCGTGAGACATTGGATTCTTTGATGTAACATATAAAAAAACAGACCACTGTGATACTGTAAAAGTGCAGATATTGCAGTGGTCATTTTTTGGTATCGGCAGGGTTAGTTTTTAACCTGCCGTCCTTCTGTATTTATCGTGTAATTTTCTTTCATAATCAAAGCAGAAATTGGTACGAGTTGAAATCCTTTTTTCTTCAAGGTTGTTAAAAGTTCATCTAGCGCTTCGGCGGTGTGTTTTCCGCCATTGTGACAGAGGATAATCGAACCGTTGCCAAGATGTTTGTGCTCTGTAACGCGGCGTATGATGGTGGCGGCATCATAATCTTTCCAGTCGAGGGAATCCACATCCCACTGAATCGGATAATATTTATTTTCCCGGCACACACGGATAAGAGTGTCGTTATAGTCCCCGTAAGGAGGGCGGAACAAAATCATATCTTTACCGGTTAGTTTTTTTACTTTTTCATGAGGTTTCATAATTTCTTCTTTGCATTGTGTGGCCGATAGCTGTGACATCTGTTTGTGGTTTTCACTGTGGTTTCCAAGGTCATGCCCGCCGGCGGCAATTGCTTTTACATCGTCCGGATATTTTTCAATCCAGCCACCTGTCATAAAAAAGGTTGCCTTCACTTTGTGTTTTTTCAGCGTGGCAAGAAGTGATGCGGTGTCGTCGTTTCCCCAAGCCGCATCAAAGCTGATTGAAATCTGCGGTTTTTCCTTTTCTACGCAGTAGATGGGAAGTTCTTTTTCATGAAGCAGAGATTCATTGAAAACGGCACGGTTTTCCGGATAAACAAAAAAACTTGTTGCGAGCAAAGCAAAGGATGTCAGGACGATGGCACCGATTTTTGTAAAAAGAATCAGTTTTTCCCGTTCTTGTTCGATGTTCATAGATTACCCCGCTATCGTTTTGCTATAGTTTATGGAGAGAAAATGCTTATTATGACAGGAAATCTTTTTTCTTTGCAAGGGTGTATGAATATGGTAAGATTACTACATAAGAAAATTTATGAATGAATCATTTACGAATGGAGGTATATCATGAAAAGAAGAAATTTATTGGCAGCAGTGCTTAGCTTTTCGCTGGTAATAGGGATGAGTGCACCGGTGGATTTGGCACAGGAAAGTAAGAAAACGCAGACCGCAGTATCCATCGAGGATTCGGCCGGTGAGACGTCAAAGTATGGCTATCTTCCAATTCGTCGGAAACTATTAAATTCGGATGATTTGTCATCCGGCAGAAAGAAAAAAGCAGCAAAGACAACGATTCCGTCATCGTTTGATGCCAGAGAGGAAGGGCTGTTGACGGATATCAAAGATCAAGGAGAAACGGGCATGTGCTGGACAATGTCTGTGATGGGAGCGTCTGAAGCAGATATTATACAGGATGGCTCTGAAGAATCTCCGGATTTATCAGAGTATCATCTGGCATATTCGACATACAACAAAGCCGACGATCCGCTTGGTTTGACGGTAGGGGATATTTGCAGGCCAAGAGAGAAGAATAATGATTTGTATGGCTGGGGCGGAAATTCCGTTTTAGCAACTGCTACATTAGCCAGATGGCAGGGAGTTGTAGATGAATCAGTTGCTTCTTTTGAAGATTTACAGAACAAAATTAATCGTAACGTAACGGCTGACTTACCGGATGAGGTGATGTATGATAAGGATTCCTATCATTTGCAGAACGTAGAATACATTTATATGACGAAAGCGAACCGCAACCAAATCAAACAGAAATTGATGGAGTATGGGGCTGCTGAGTGCTCTATGTATGCGCCGGAAACATCGAGTGACAATCAGATGTATGGAAATACCGGGAAAAGCAATTTTACGGCATATTATTGTGATGATACAAGCAAGACGACCAATCACAGTGTATTGATTGTAGGATGGGATGATAATTATTCGACAAGTAATTTTAATTCCAAATGCCGTCCTTCTTCAGATGGCGCATGGTTAATTCGCAACAGCTGGGGTGATTGCAACAGTATGGGCGGATATTTTTGGATTTCTTATGAGGATGCCATGCTGCAGGCAGAGAAGAATGAAGAAGCAGAAGTGGCATTTTTTGATGTAGAAAAAGCGGATAATTACGACAATAACTATCAATATGATGGTGGAATTCCATTTGCTTATTCGAAAAGCTTTCTGCGTGGTGCCAATGTATTTGAGGCAAAAGCCGATGAGAAAATGCAGGCAGTTTCTTTCTATACACAGGAAGCAAATGTAAATTATGAAGTATCAATTTATGAGAGTCCGGATTCGGATAATCCGATGTCCGGTAAATTAGTGTCTTCATTGTCCGGTACGATTGCAGAGCGAGGATATCATACCATTGATTTTGTTAAAGAAGATAAAGATGAAGTATTTATGACAAAAGGAAAGTGTTATGCAGTTGTTGTAAAATTGGAAGAGAGTGGAGATACTTCTTATCAGACTTATGAATGTACTTATAACAATTCTGCACTTACAGAAGCAGTTAGCGCAAATAAGGGCGAAAGTTATGTTCAGTATTCGGATGGTGAGTGGGAAGATTTTTCCGAACTCGAGTGGTCTAGCAAAGAAAAAAATAATGCAAATCTTTGCATTAAGATGTTTTCTGATACTTGGGATTCTACGAAAGCAACACCGACGCCGACGATGACGGCAACACCAACGGCAACACCAACGGCTGCGCCTGTGACTACGCCGACGCAAAAGGCACAATCAACACCGGCAGCCAATAATCCGACAACCCCGGTAGTTACGGATAATCCTATAACACCTGATAATAGCAGTGCCCGGACAGTGATTGTGAAAAAACTAAAGTTTAAATATTCGTCGAAAAAGGTGAAAGCCGGTAAAAAAGTAAAGTTAAGTAAGTGGCTGAAAGTGACGAAAAACCGCGCAGGAGATGCAAAGATTACCTATAAATTTACAAAGAGTAAATATAATAAATATGCTACCCTGTCAAAAAAAGGTGTCTTTAAGGCAAAGAAGACCGGAAAGAAAAAGACGGTTTATGTAAAGGCAGCAGCGGGTGACGGCAGTAAAAAGACAGCGAATATAAAAATAAAAATTAAATGATAATAGGGGTTGACTTTTTATGTTATCCTGCATATAATGAACATATGAATAATTGTTCATATGTAAATTTACAGAAACGGAGAGTGATAAAATGCCAAGTGAAGATGAATTGTATGACTTGGCGGAATTGTTTAAGGTGTTTGGCGATTCGACCAGAATCCGGATTTTGTTTGTTTTGTTTGAGAAGGATGTCTGTGTTTGTGATTTAGCGGAAACCTTGAATATGACGCAGTCAGCAATTTCGCATCAGCTAAAGATTCTAAAACAGAATAAGTTAGTAAAAGGCCGCCGCGAGGGCAAATCGGTGTTTTATTCACTGGCCGATGACCATGTGCGAACGATTATCGAGCAGGGAATCGACCATATTGCGGAATAACATAATTGAATTGGAGGAAATGAATCATGAAAAAGAAATTTAAATTACAGGACTTGGATTGTGCAAACTGTGCAGCAAAAATGGAAGAATCAATTAAGAAAATTGATGGTGTAAACGATGCAGTAGTCAGCTTTATGACACAGAAGATGACAGTAGATGCCGATGATGAGCGTTTTGATGAAATTATGGATGAGGTTGTCCGTGTTTGTGCAAAAGTTGAGCCGGATTGCCAGATTCTTTTGTAGGAGATGATTGTATGACAAAAAAACAGAAAAAAATGAGACTTCGGATTATCATTTCCCTTGTCCTATTTGTTATCCTGTTTGTTTGTGAGCATATGGGAGTATTAGAGCCACTGCCGTGGTGGGCACAGCTTTTGATATTTGCCGTTCCGTACCTGATTGTCGGATATGACATTATTTTTAAGGCTGCGAGAAATATTTCCCATGGACAGATTTTTGATGAAAACTTTCTGATGATGATTGCCACCTTTGGTGCATTTGGCGTTGGTGAGTATTTAGAGGCTGTTGCTGTAATGCTGTTTTACCAGGTCGGTGAATTGTTCCAGGGTTATGCGGTTGGAAAATCCAGACAATCCATTACGGAAATGATGGACATCTGTCCGGAATATGCAAATGTGGAAGAAGATGGGAAATTAGTGACAGTAGACCCGGATGATGTAGAAGTCGGTACGATTATTGTTGTAAAGCCGGGAGAGAGAATTCCTCTCGATGGTGTTGCTATAGAGGGCGAATCGTTAATTGATACGGCGGCACTTACGGGTGAGTCGGTACCGAGAAGAGCGTCAGAGGGCGATGAGATTATCAGTGGCTGCGTCAATGGCAGCGGAACGCTGAAAATCCGTACCACAAAGGAATTTGATGATTCGACGGTTGCCAAAATTTTGGAACTGGTTGAGAATGCAAGCAGTAAAAAGGCAAAGGTTGAGAATTTCATCACCCGATTTGCCAAATACTATACGCCGGTCGTTACGATTGGAGCAGTTTTGCTTGCTGTGATTCCACCGCTTATTTTAGGCGGAGGATTCGCTGAGTGGATACAGAGAGCATGTATTTTCCTTGTTATTTCCTGTCCGTGTGCACTGGTGATTTCGGTGCCGCTTGGATTCTTTGGCGGTATCGGTGCTGCATCTAAGATTGGTGTTTTGGTAAAAGGCAGTAACTTCTTAGAGGCGGTTGCAGAAATGACTACCATTGTATTTGACAAGACCGGAACACTGACAAAAGGCGAATTTAAAGTAACCGAAATGAAACCTGCCGGTGGTGTTTCAGAAGATAAATTATTGGAAGTAGCCGCACTTGGCGAGAGCTATTCAAACCATCCGATTGCCGGTTCGATTATCGAGGCATATGGAAAAGAAATTGAGAGAAGCCGTGTGTCAGATGCGGTTGAAATTGCCGGCCACGGAGTTCAGATTCTCGTAGATGGTGTGATGACTTATGTCGGCAATGAAAAGCTGATGAAAAAACAGTCGATTACTTATGAGCCGTGTGAAAGCGCTGGAACGGTTGTCTATGTGGGTCAGGAGCAGACCTTTTTAGGGGCACTTGTGATTTCCGACACCGTGAAACAGGGTGCAGCAGAGGCGATTCATAAGATGAAAAATGTTGGCGTGAAGAAATGTGTTATGCTGACCGGTGATAGAGAAAAAACTGCGAAACATGTGGCAGATGAGTTGAAACTGGATGAAGTACATGCTGAACTTCTCCCCGGTGATAAAGTGGATGAGGTGGAAAAACTTCTTTCTGCGCAAAAAGATGGAGAGCGTCTTGCCTTTGTCGGCGACGGTATCAATGATGCACCGGTTTTGACCCGTGCGGATATTGGTATTGCGATGGGAAGTCTTGGTTCCGATGCAGCAATTGAGGCGGCAGACGTCGTTTTGATGGATGACGATATTCGAAAGATTGCGTCAACCGTACTGATTTCCAGAAAAACACTTCGCATTGTAAAGCAGAACATTGTATTTGCACTTGCCGTAAAAGCGGTTGTACTTCTGCTTGGTGCAATTGGTGTGGCGAATATGTGGGAAGCTGTATTTGCCGATGTCGGTGTATCTGTTTTAGCAATTTTGAACTCAATGCGGGTGATGAAAAATCATTAACATGATTTGCATTTTTGATTAACATGTAGTATAATGTCATAGTCAAAGAGGATAGGTCCGAAAATGAAGTGTCCTATCCTCTTTTTTCGACTATGACAAGAGTCCAAAAGAAGGAGGATTTGGTTTGGATAATCACTCAATGATGGAACTGGGAGAAAAGTTAAATGGCAAATTTGAAAATCTGGTGAATTACTGTATGGTGTCCGGTGCCATTAACCAGGATTTGTATAACGAATATGATGTGAAGAGGGGACTTCGCGATTCGAATGGTAAAGGAGTACTTACCGGATTGACAGAGATTTCAGATGTCTGTGGATACCGCTTGAAAAACGGCAAAAAGATTCCTTGCGACGGAGAACTTTATTATCAGGGATATAATGTAATGGACCTTGTAAAAAGTTTTGAAAACCGCCGATTCGCTTTCGAGGAGACAACCTATTTGCTGATGTTTGGCGAACTGCCGACACATGCTCAGTTAAAGGATTTTGAAGAGGTATTAACCAGTCTTCAGGAGCTTTCCGGTCAGTTTGTCCGTGATGTGATTATGAAAGCACCAAGTGCAAACATTATGAATGCACTGCAGAAAAGTGTGCTGACACTGTATTCGTATGATGAGAATCCGGACGACATTTCCGTGGCAAATGTACTGCGCCAGTCTTTGCAGTTAATCGGCAAAATTCCGTTGATTGCGGTGTATGCGTATTTGTCATACCGTCATTTTGGATTTGATGATAATTTATACATCCGTACACCGGATAAAGATTTGTCAATTGCAGAAAATATTTTGCAGATGGTAAGACAGGACGGTAAATTTACGGAGTTAGAGGCGAAAGTTTTAGATATTGCACTTGTCATTCATGCGGAACATGGCGGCGGTAATAACTCGACGTTTACCAATCATGTAGTAACGTCTTCCGGCACAGATACATATTCTGCGATTTCAGCATCCATTGCTTCACTGAAGGGACCACGTCATGGTGGTGCCAACTTAAAAGTTCTGCAGATGTTTGATGACATTAAAGAGCACTGCAAGGATTGGAATAATGAAGAGCAGATTAAAGAATATTTGAATAAAATTCTGAATCGCGAGGCCTTTGATGAATCCGGTCTGATTTATGGAATGGGACATGCGGTTTATACATTGTCTGACCCTCGTGCCGTGATTTTGAAACGCTATGCAAAAAAACTGGCGGAGGCAAAAGGTAAAATGGATGAATTTCATCTGTATGAAACAGTGGAAGAAGTGTCCAAAGATTTGATTATGAAAGCACATTTGCGTTATAAACCGGTTTGTGCAAATGTTGATTTTTACAGTGGTTTTGTATATACTATGCTTGGTATTCCGAGAGAATTATTTACTCCGATTTTTGCGATTGCCCGTATTTCCGGATGGAGTGCACATCGTCTGGAAGAGCTGGTAAACAAGGGTAAAATTATTCGACCGGCGTACAAATACGTAGGAAGTCATGTGGATTTCCGTGAAATAGACGAGAGAGAATAAACGATGGAACAATACATGTTATTTTTCGATATTGATGGAACTTTGTTAGATGAAAAAGAGGGAATCGTGCCGGAGAGTACGGTGCGTGCCCTGCATCAGGCAAAGAAAAACGGACATTTACTGTTTCTTTGTACCGGACGCTGCAAGTCCATCTGGCCAGAGGATATTTTGAAAATTGGTTTTGATGGTGTGGTAGGCGGATGTGGTACGAATATATTTTATCATGGGGAAGAACTGCTTCATGCAACATTACCGAAAGAATTGCAGAGAGAAGTTGCCGATTCTCTGACGCGCTATCATATCGATGGTGTTTTGGAAGGTCAGGAGACGGCATATTTCCGCAGAGATTACTGGATGCCTGTTGTAAAATCCATCTTTGAGGAAAATGGAACATTTTCGGCAAAATGCCAGTTGTTCTGGGAGGATGCCGATTTGAATTTTGATAAGATGGCACTTTGGTTTGATGAGAGCAGTGACATGAAATCATTTAAGGAACAATGGGAAAACACGTTTGATTTTATTTTACGTGACCCGACTTTTTATGAGGTCGTGCCAAAAGGTTATTCAAAGGCGACCGGAATTGATTTCCTTTGTAAGCGTTTAGAAATTGACAGAGCGCATACGGTAGGAATTGGTGATAGTACAAATGATTTGCCGATGCTTGATTTCACCGGCATCAGCATTGCAATGGGAAGTGGCAATCCGGATATTTTTCCGTCGGTCGATTATGTAACGGCGGCTGTGATGGAAGATGGAATTGAGAAGGCATTGAAACATTATCAATTAATCGAGTAAAGGGAGGTCGGCGAAATGAAGTTAAGTAAATTAGTGGAGCACATCGAGTACGAACTGGTACAGGGAAGCCTTGATACGGAAGTGGCAGATATCGCATATGATTCCAGAAAAATTAAAGCGGGAATGTTGTTTGTTGCCATTGCAGGAACGGTTGTCGATGGTCATAAATACATTCCGGATGTTGTGAAAAAAGGCGCATCGGTGCTTGTTGTGGAAAAAGAGATTGAGTCCATAGATGAAAGTATTACAGTGATTCGTGTGGCAAATGGCAGAGCAGCGCTGAGTCTTTTATCCCAGGCGTATTTTGATTATCCGGCATCGAAGATGATTTCGATTGGAATTACAGGAACAAAAGGAAAATCGACAACCACATATATGATTCGTGATATTATTGAAAAATCCGGGAAAACCTGCGGAATTGTTGGTACAATTGGTGTGGCAATTGCCGGCAAGGTGACACCGACGGAGCATACAACGCCGGAATCCTATGATTTGCAGAGATATTTTAAAGATATGGTGGATGCCGGGTGCGAGTATATGGTAATGGAAGTAAGCTCGCAGGGAATCAAGATGGACCGTGTGGCAGGAATGCATTTTAATTATGGTATTTTTACCAATATTACGCCGGACCACATCGGACCAAATGAGCATGCAGATTTTAATGAGTATTTGTACTGCAAGAGCCGTCTGTTTACGATGTGCGACGTCGGAATTGTAAATCGTGATGACCCGCACTGGAAAGAAATGATAAAAGATGCGACCTGTGAGATTAAAACATATGGAACAGAAGATGCGGATATGACGGCAACGGAAATTGAGCATGTGAATAACGAGGGAAATCTGTGCATGAAATTCCATGCGAATGGTCTTTTGAACGGAGATATCATTGTTGGTCTGCCGGGACGTTTTAATATTTACAATGGAATGTGTGCGGCGTGTACCGGTGCTCTGTTGAAAATGCCGGAAGAGGTGATTCTGCACGCGCTTGAGCACGTAAAAGTGCGTGGTCGTGTGGAAAATGTTCCGACCGGCAGAGGATTTTCCGTATTGATTGATTTTGCGCATAATGGTGTGAGTACCGAGAGTGTGCTAAAGACTCTGCGTGGTTACAATCCGCACCGGATTATTGCTATTTTCGGATGTGGCGGCAATCGAAGTAAACTGCGCCGTTACGAGATGGGAGAGGCCGTTGGAAATCTGGCGGAACTTGCAATTGTGACAAGTGATAATCCGAGGACGGAAGACGTAATGGATATTGTAAAAGATATTGAGGTTGGTCTGGCAAAGACAAACGGTGAGTATGTGGTGATTCCGGACCGTCAGGAGGCTGTGAATTATGCAGTTGACCATGCCGAGGACGGCGATATGATTATTCTTCTTGGTAAAGGGCATGAAGAATATCAGGAAATCAATGGTGTGAAATACCATTACAGCGAGAGAGAAGCGGTTATGAATGCGCTGGCGCGTTAATTAAAATTTGAATTGAAAAAGAAACTATCAATTTATGCGAAACGAAAGCATAAACGGATAGTTTCTTTTTTTTTGGGTATAAGTAAAAAGAGAATGATTCAATGGAGGAATAAATAAATGCGTCAGATTTTAGATTTTAATGAGAATTGGTGGTTTATTCATGCGGATGTAGATGTTTCGGAGGCAAGACCGGGAGAGGGAGAACTTGTTTCGCTGCCTCACACATGGAATGCACTGGATGGACAAAAGGGAGATGGAACATATGACAGAGGCAGTTACTGGTATGTAAAAACGTTGGATAAGTGGGAGCCGTCTGCGAAGTATTCTCGTTTATTTTTGGAAATACCGGCGGCGGGGCAGCAGGCAAAAGTGTTTGTAAATGGTGAGTTCGTTGTGAGCCATGAGGGGGGCTATTCAGCGTTTCGAGCCGATATTACGGAAAAATGTACGGAAGAATTTAATACGATAGCAATTTGGTGCAGCAATGAAAAATGTGATGCGATTTATCCGCAGTCGGCTGATTTTACTTTTTATGGCGGGTTGTATCGTGGCGCACATCTGATTTGCGTGCCGGAAACGCATTTTGAACTGTTACACTACGGAGATTTGGGAATCCATGCTGCCACAGAACCAGCTTCGTGGGACAAAGAGGATTTTATGCTTCACATCCGAACAAAGATTTGCGGGGTGGAAAAAGATAATCAGGTGATTTACCAGATTTTTGATGAAGATGGAAAAGAAGTGGCAAGTGCAGCACGTCCGGCGGACTCACCGGATACTTCTATTCCTCTTTATAAACCGCACCGCTGGGATATTAAAAATAGCTATCAGTATACGCTAAAGGCACTCATTATGCGCAATAACGAATGCTTGGATGAAGTGGAACTTAAATTTGGTGTAAGGACTTTTTGCTGTGATCCCGGGCGCGGTTTCCTAATAAATGGAAATTGTGTGCCGCTGCGCGGCGTGAGCCGGCATCAGGATAAATTGTATCAGGGAAATGCACTTACAAAAGAGGATCACATCCGGGATGCTGAGCTGATTGAAGAAATCGGGGCAAATACGGTGCGTCTTGCCCATTACCAGCATGCACAGGAGTTTTATGATGAGTGTGATAAGAGGGGATTTGTTGTCTGGGCGGAAATTCCTTTTATCAGCGTGATGAATGAAGACCCTTTAGCACATGAGAACTGTATAACCCAGTTAAAGGAACTTATTTATCAGAATGACCATCATCCAAGCATTTGTTTCTGGGGCATTTCCAATGAAATTTTGATTGGGGGTATTTCTGAAAAGCTTGTGGAGAATCACAGGGAGTTAAATGCACTTGCTAAAAAGATTGACCCATATCGTCTCACGACGATTGCTCATGTGACGATGACGCCGAAAGACGGTCCGATGCATGAAATTACCGATGTGGAAAGTTATAACCATTATTTTGGCTGGTATGGCGGAAAGACAGAGGACAATGGTCCATGGATGGATGAGTATCATGAAAAATATCCAAACCGCTGCATCGGATTGTCGGAGTATGGCTGTGAGGGAATCATTACCTATCAGGGAGGAAATCCAAAGTGTAAAGATTACAGCGAGGCATATCAGGCAGGATACCACGAATATATGGCACATATGTTAGAGAGACGCCCTTGGATTTTCTGCTCATATGTATGGAATATGTTTGATTTTGGGTGTGCCGCACGTTCAGAAGGCGGTGTGACGGGAAGAAATAACAAAGGCCTTGTAACGATGGACAGAAAAATTAAAAAGGATAGTTTTTACCTATACAAGGCGTACTGGAATCCAGAACCGATGGTTCATATCTGTGATAAGCGGTATTCGCTCCGCTCTGAGGAAAATACCCAAATCCGCGTGTATACAAATCAGGAAAGAGTGACACTTTTTGTGAATGGGGAAGAAATGGCGGTAAATGAGGTAAAACGTCATGTGGCATCTTTCCCGATTTCTCTTAGTGGAGGAAAAAATGCAATTCTTGTAAAGGCAGGAGATGTATGGGATGCTGTGACGATTGATAGGGTGGAAAAAGAGCCGGAAAGCTATGTATTCCCGGAAGCCAGTGAGAGGGAAGAAGGCGTGGCAAACTGGTTTCAGGAGGTTGGTTCGCTAAATCTTTCAGAGGAAATGAAATATCCGGAGGACCGTTATCATATCCGCTGTACGTTAGAGGAAATCAGTGAAAATGATGAGGCGATGGAACTTGTCACGAAAGCGATGAAATTGATTACCGGTATGACACTTGCAAAAGAAGAAGGCATGTGGGATATGATGAAAAAAATGAAGTTGGAAAGTATGAAGGAAATGCTTGGGGCGATGGCACCGGATGGCTTTTTAGAAAGTCTGAATATGAAATTAAACGAAATTAAAAAGGAGAATTTAAATGGATAAACAAGTCAGACCCTTTGGTATGCGTGATAAAATCGGGTATATGTTTGGCGATTTCGGAAATGATTTTACTTTTATCTTATCATCGGCTTTCATGTTGAAATTTTATACAGACGTTATGGGAATTGGTGCCGGTGTGGTGGGAATGTTAATGATGGCTGCTCGTTTTTTAGATGCATTCACGGACATTACAATGGGACAGATTGTGGATCGGAGTAAACCGGGGAAGGACGGAAAATTTCGCCCATGGATAAGGCGGATGTGTGGTCCGGTTGCGATTTCCAGTTTTTTGATTTACCAGTCAGCGTTTGCCGGTATGCCGTATTGGTTTAAGGTATGCTGGATGGTTGTGACGTATATTTTGTGGGGGTCGATTTTTTATACCGCGGTTAATATTCCGTATGGTTCAATGGCTTCGGCGATTTCTGCCGAGGCAAAGGACCGGGCGCAGCTATCAACCTGGCGGACGGTCGGAGCAACTCTTGCCGGGCTTGTAATTGGA
>OHAJ01002210.1_pt1 | contig 13440 bp, 12 predicted proteins | sample 1577101 | NCBI WGS metagenome assembly OHAJ01 (sample SAMEA3541531, study PRJEB24748) | human gut metagenome | biome: human gut; feature: human-associated habitat; material: faeces | place: China | collected 2012
GCGGCGGTCTGGAGGCTCTGGCCGAGCCGTGCTCCGTGAATACGCTTCTGGATGCGTTGGAGGCGTGGCTGCAGGGCGGTGAGGAGCAGCAATGAGTACGCTGCTGTTGCGCTTGGCCGGCCCGATGCAATCTTGGGGGACGGACTCGAAATTCGATGAGCGGCGTACCGGACGTGAGCCGAGCAAGAGCGGCGTGATCGGTCTGGTCGCGGCGGCGCTGGGCATCGCGCGGCAGGATCGAGAGGCGCTGCAGACGCTCAATGGTCTCCGCTTTGGTGTGCGCGTTGACCGCGAGGGTGTGCTGCTGCGTGATTATCATATTGCGCGGACAGCTAAGGACGTAGCTTATGTGACACATCGCTATTATCTCTCGGACGCGGAATTCGTGGCCGGGCTGGAAAGCGACGATCGTGCGCTGCTCGCGCAGATCGCGCAGGCGCTGCAAGCTCCGGCGTTCCCGCTGTATCTTGGTCGCCGCTCCTGTCCGCCGGTCGGCAGAGTATTTTTGAAGATTTCGGATGAGCCGCTGGAGGCGGCGCTGTGCGCCGATGCACTGCCGGGCGCAACGCGCCTTGTGCTGGACGCTGCGGCAAGTGAGCCGGGCGGGCTTGTGCGCGACGTTCCGCTGTCGTTTGATCCGGCACGCCGGGAGTATACATACCGCCGCGTGACCGAACGTGTGCTGCATGGTGCGGCGGAGCATGATCCCATGGCGGAATTGGAGGATGCGATATGTACCTGACGCAAATGCTTTTGGATCAGAAAAATCGTCAGACGCTGGCTGCGCTGGCGTCGCCGAGTAAATTCCATGGGGCGATCGAGGCTGCGTTTCCTGGCCTGAGGCAGCGAAACCTCTGGCGGATCGACAGCCGCGCCGGTCAGAAATATCTTCTGCTCCTCAGTGAGACACCGCCGGATCTCACGCGGGCTGCGGCTCAGTTCGCGCCGCCGGGGGAGCATTGGCAGACAAAGTCGTATGATCCGCTGCTCACCCGCATTCTGCCGGGCAGCTGCTGGCAGTTTCGCCTGTGTGCAAACCCGACATACAGTGTTCCTGCAGGACCGGGGCAGCGCGGGCGCGTCTGCGCGCACAGCACCACGGAGCATCAGCTTGTGTGGCTGCGAAAGCAGAGCGAAAAGCATGGTTTCGCCTTGCAGGATGATGCGTTCACGGTTACAAACGTGAAGTGGTATCGGTTTAAAAAAGGCGGTACAGGCAGCCGCGTGACCTTCTTGGCTGTTACCTATGAGGGGATCTTGGAGGTTCAAGATCCGGAGCGTTTTTGTGCTGCGCTCTGCCGCGGGATCGGCTCGGGCAAGGCCTATGGCGCGGGGCTTATGACATTGGTCGGGGCAGGGCAGTCGCATGGCTGACCTGCCTGGCATGATCCGTCCGGAGCTTCAGGCGCTGCCGCAGATCGGCGATCGCATGACGTTTCTCTACTTTGAGCACTGTGTTTTGAATCGTCAGGACAGCGCCATTACCGTGACGGATGATCGTGGAACGGTCTTTGTGCCCGCGGCGGCGATCAGCGTGCTGCTTCTCGGACCGGGGACAAAGGTGACGCACCGCGCCATGGAGCTCATCGGGGACGCGGGTGTCAGTGTTCTCTGGGGAGGGGAACACGGTGTGCGTTATTATGCCGGCGGCCGAGCGCTGACGCACAAGGCCGGCCTGCTGATCCGGCAGGCCGCCTTGGTCAGTAATACGCGGTTGCGTCTTGGTGTGGTGCGGCAGATGTACAGTATGCGCTTTCCGGGTGAGGATGTGTCTGCGCTGACGCTCCAGCAGCTTCGCGGCAGAGAAGGCGCACGTATTCGCAGTGTCTATCGGCAATCGGCAAAAAAGTGGAACGTCCCATGGAGCGGACGGACATATGACCCGGAGAATTTTGACGGCGGCGATGCCGTCAATCAGGCGCTGTCTGCCGGACACGCTTGCCTATACGGCGCGACGCATGCGGTCATCCAGGCGCTCGGCTGTTCTCCGGGACTGGGGTTTGTCCATACCGGACATGAATGCTCCTTCGTCTATGATATTGCGGATCTGTACAAGGCGGACATTACGATTCCACTGGCGTTTGAACTGGCGGCCACGGTCAACAGCGAAAACATCGGCAGTGAAATGCGCCGTCGAACGCGCGATGCCATGGTTCAGCACCATCTTATGGAGCAGATGGTGCGTGACATCCGAACCCTGCTCTCTGACAGCGGTGAACTGTCTGAGGAAGACAATGCGGTCTATCTTTGGGACGATAGGCGCGGTCAGGTCGCCAATGGCCGCCTGTACGGTGCGGAGGGTGAACCATGATCGTCGTGACGGTGACGGACTGCCCGCCGCGTTTGCGCGGTGACCTGTCAAAATGGCTGCTGGAGATTAATACCGGTGTTTATGTCGGCCAACTGAATCCCCGTGTACGGGAGGAACTGTGGAAACGGATCTGCAAGCATCTTCCCAGAGGACGGGCAACAATGGTGTACTCGGCAAATAACGAGCAGCGGATGTCGTTTCATGTCCATAACACGACGTGGCAGCCCGCTGACTATGAGGGCATCACGCTGATGCGCCGCCCGCTTGCAACACCGCTGCCGGAAGGGGAGAAGCCGCCGCTGAGCAAGTCGGCAATCATCCAAATGGATCGAAACAAGCAGTCGGCCAAGCAACGTCGTGCCAAGCAGCTCGGCTACGTCGTGATTGATGTGGAAACCACAGGACTTGACTGTGACAAGAGTGAAATATTGGAGCTGGGTGCGATCCGTGTGATCGATCATCAGGTCACGGATACGTTTTCGGCACTGGTGCGGCCTGAGCAGCCAATCCCTGCAGAGATTACGACGTTGACTGGCATCACGCAAAATGCGGTGTCGGCGCAGGGGACTGCGCTGCAGCCGCTGTTGGAGCAGTTTTGGGCATTTGTCGGTCAAAGCCCTGTGATGGGGCACAATCTGGATTTTGATTTGGCATTTTTGAAAAAGGCGAGTGCCCGCTTCGGGCTTTCCTTGCCGAATGTGCGCATCCGTGACACGCTGAAACTGGCGCGCAGAAAAGTTCCCGACCTGCCGGATCATCGGCTGGCTACGCTGGCTGCATATTTTGGCATCGAGTATGCGCAGCAGCACTGCGCGCTGCCGGACTGTATCGCAGCGTTTCAGGTCTATGAGAAACTGAATGAAATCTGATGGCAATGGGATCAAAAGTCCTTATTTTTTAAGGCTTTCTTTAGTCTTTTCCCCGCACACGCGGGGGTGATCCCGAGTATGAGGTGTATGTGTCCGATAGCCCGTGCTTTTCCCCGCACACGCGGGGGTGATCCCCATGGAAAGGGAAAACACGACAGGCCAACAGGCTTTTCCCCGCACACGCGGGGGTGATCCTCCCAACGCACTGACGATCAAGATCGGCGGTAGGGGCTTTTCCCCGCACACGCGGGGGTGATCCCCGCCTCGGCGTCCAGTTGAACCGGATCCAGCGCTTTTCCCCGCACACGCGGGGGTGATCCCTTGGTATTGCATCTGTGGCGGCGATTACCGCCCTTTTCCCCGCACACGCGGGGGTGATCCCTTCACCGCCAAAGAGAGCCGATCGTTTGTCAGCTTTTCCCCGCACACGCGGGGGTGATCCTGTTAAAGTAGGCCTTCATGGCCGAGGTATAGACTTTTCCCCGCACACGCGGGGGTGATCCTATCGTGGCAAACAACGGCAAGGGCTGGTTTCCCTTTTCCCCGCACACGCGGGGGTGATCCTTTAACGCATGGCGCGTGGCAATCCCGAATATGCTTTTCCCCGCACACGCGGGGGTGATCCCGCGCTGAGCGACCAGTAGGCTTAATGCGCTTGCTTTTCCCCGCACACGCGGGGGTGATCCTGCACCGAGTAAAGCGCTGGAGCTGAAAGCGGCCTTTTCCCCGCACACGCGGGGGTGATCCCACTTCCCGGTCATAGCCCGCACCATAGCAGTACTTTTCCCCGCACACGCGGGGGTGATCCCACGGACGCTGTCGTCGCGCTGACGGCGCGTATCTTTTCCCAGCACATGCGGGGAACGGAGGCTGTTTCTTTGGTTAACGGAAAAACCCACGGTGCAATTTGCACCGTGGGTTTTCGTATTTTAAGTTCAAAACCGGCTCAACGGCCGCGTTACAGCTTAGTCACGGACGCTGCAGCCGCCTGCTTTTGCACACGCTCGATGCCGCAGAGCTCCCGCAGCTTGGCAGCCACCTTCGGTCCTTTGTACAGCCTTGTGTCCTCAAACGGCAGGAACGCCTCCTGTCCGTCCGCAGTCACGTAGCTGATGATGAAGACAATTTTCCGAACCTTCTTTTCCTTTTTGCCGAGACCGCTGAGTGCGCCGACAAAAGCGCCGGTGCTCCCAAACAGCAGTCCGCCGGCAAACGCGCGTGCGATGGGGGATTTCTCCTTGAGCTGCAGCTGCGTTTTCGAGCCGTAAAAAGTATCGGTGATCTGACTGTAGGCGAGCGTCGCCGTTTTCTTGTTTCCGATGGCATTTTGCAGCTCGAGATGATCAGGGAAGAGCGCGCTGTCCACCGCATTGCCTTTCTTGAACTGACCGAGATCTGTCTCTATACTGAAATAATCGCTGATGATGCTGCCTTTTTTACTTTTGAAGAATCCCATAGCTGCGCCTCCGTTCTTTCTCACCTGTATTTTACAGTTTTTTTCGCTCGTTCTGCAAGACATGATGTGAAAAGTGCACCCGATGCCGTCACAGCGGTGTGCATAAATATGCGCCGGACGCGTGCTGCGAAACCGAAACTTGACACGAGCCGCCAAACGGTATAAAATTTAGCATGCTATTTTGGCATTCTGTACGTATTTGCAGGGTGTCGGCATAGAATCAGGATAAGACGGATTTTTATAGAACTATAAGGAGAACCGACTATGTGTGGAATTGTTGGATACGTCGGCGCGCAGCAGGCTGCGCCGATCCTTCTCGAAGGGCTGCAGAAGCTCGAATACCGCGGCTATGACTCGGCCGGCATCGCCGTGCTCGACGGCAGCACGATCGAGCTTGCCAAGGCCTGCGGCGAGATCAAGAATCTGCTGGCCAAAACGCATGACGGTAGCGACCTTCACGGCTATATCGGCCTCGGCCATACGCGCTGGGCAACGCACGGCGCGCCGACGGAGGCGAATGCCCACCCGCACGTGAGCAACGACGGCAAGTTCGCCATCGTGCAAAACGGCATCATCGAAAACTTCATGGAGCTGCGCGAGATGCTGCAGGCCAAGGGGTTCCGGTTCCATAGTGAGACGGACACGGAGGTTATCGTCCATCTGCTGGATATGTACTACACCGGCGACGGCAACCTGAAGGACACCGTCATGAAGACGCTTGGCCGTCTGGAGGGCAGCTATGCGATCGGCATTCTGTGCGCCGACTGCCCGGAGCAGATGTTCCTCGCGCGCAACGGCTGCCCGCTGATCATCGGCGTCGGCGCGGGTGAAAACTTCTTTGCCTCTGACGTGACGGCGCTCGTGTCGCACACGAAAAATGTGGTCTATCTCGACGACGGTGAGCTCGCCGAGGTGCGTGCCGACGGTTATACCGTCTTTGACTGCACCGGAAAGCCCGTGCAGAAGCCCGTCTCCCGCGTCGCGTGGGACATCGAGGCTGCCGAAAAGGGCGGCTACGAGCACTTCATGCTCAAGGAGATCATGGAGCAGCCGCGTGCCATCAAGTCCACGCTCGACCCGCGTGTGAAGGATCACCGCGTCGTGTTTGACGAACTGAAGATGACCGACGAGCAGCTCATGGGCTTCAACAAGATCATGATCACGGCCTGCGGCTCGGCGTTCTACGCGGGGCAGGCGGGCAAGTATGCGCTTGAAAAGCTCACGCACATTCCGGTCGATGCTGACCTTGCGAGTGAGTTCCGCTACCGTGACCCAATCGTGGACGAGCATACGCTCATGATCATTATTTCGCAGTCCGGCGAGACGGCGGATACCATCGCCGCCATCCGCGAGGCGCAGTCCAAGGGCGCTTATGTGCTCTCGATTGTCAACGTCGTCGGCAGCACGATCGCCCGCATCTCGGACGATGTCATTTACACCTGGGCCGGCCCGGAGATCGCCGTTGCGACCACGAAGGGCTACACCACGCAGGTGTCGGTGCTGTATCTGCTGGCGCTCTATCTGGGCGAGAAGCGCGGCTGCCTGAGCAGGGAAGAGGCGGCAAAGCTCACGGACGATCTTATGATTCTGCCGCAGATGGTGCAGCGCGCCATCGATCTCAACCCGCAGATCGCGCAGCTTGCCGAGCGCTATAAAAACAATCCGTCCCTGTTCTTCATCGGCCGCAATGTGGACTACGCCGTCTGCATGGAGGGCTCTTTGAAGCTCAAGGAGATCTCCTACCTGCACTCGGAGGCCTATGCTGCGGGCGAGCTCAAGCACGGCACGATCGCGCTCATTGAGGAGAACCGTCTCGTCATCGCCGTCGCGTGCTACGAGCCACTGTTTGACAAGACCATGAGCAACGTCAAAGAGGTCAAGGCGCGCGGTGCGCGCGTGCTTGGTGTGGCGCTCGAGGGCAATCGCGCCATCTATTCCGAGGCGGACGATGTGATCCTCGTACCGCGCATGGACGACCTGTTCGTCGTCCCGGCGGAGATCGTGCCGCTGCAGCTCTTTGCATATTACGTCGCAAAAGCCAACGGCTGCGCGATCGATAAGCCGAAAAACCTCGCGAAATCCGTTACTGTCGAATAAGGAGAGCGTCATCCATGCCGAATCAGTCTGTCATCGTCCTCGATTTCGGAGGACAGTATAATCAGCTCATTGCGCGCCGCGTGCGCGAGTGCAATGTCTATTGCGAAGTCAAGCCGAACACAATGACCGTGGATGAGATCCGTGCCTTTGACCCCATCGGCATCATCTTCACCGGCGGCCCGCAGAGCGTGTACGCTGAAGGTTCGCCGCAGGTAGATCCGGAGATCTTCCGGCTCGGAATCCCAATCCTCGGCATCTGCTACGGCTGCCAGCTCATGGCGCAGTATCTCGGCGGGGAAGTGACCGCTGCCGGAAAGGACACCGCACGCGAGTACGGCAAGACGCAGACCTGGTTCGATACTGACTGCCGTCTCTTCCGCGGCTTGCCGGAGCAGAGCATCACGTGGATGAGCCACGGTGACTATATGGCCAAGGTGCCGGAGTCGTTCCGGCTCGTGGCGCATTCGGATGCCTGCCCAACGGTCGGCATCTGCGACGAAGCGCGCGGGTTTTATGGCGTGCAGTTCCACCCAGAGGTCAATCATACCGAGTATGGTCGGGCCATGCTGCGCAACTTCCTCTATGAGGTCTGCGGCGCGACCGGCGAGTGGACGATGGGTGACTTCATGCGCAAGTCCATTGCGGACATCCGCGCCAAGGTCGGCGACGGCAAGGTGCTGCTGGCGCTTTCCGGCGGCGTGGACTCCTCCGTTGCGGCGGCGCTGCTGGCCGAGGCCGTCGGCAGCCAGCTCACGTGCATCTTTGTCGACCACGGTCTGCTGCGTAAGAACGAGGGCGACGAGGTCGAGGCTGCATTCAAAAGCTGGGATATCAATTTCGTGCGTGTCAACGCGGAAGAGCGCTTTCTCACGCGCCTGAAGGACGTCTCCGACCCGGAGACCAAGCGCAAGATCATCGGCGAGGAGTTCATCCGCGTCTTTGAGGAAGAGGGCAAGAAGATCGGCTCCGTGGACTATCTGGCTCAGGGTACGATCTATCCCGACGTGATTGAATCCGGCACGAATGTCGCTGCCGTCATCAAGAGCCACCACAACGTCGGCGGCCTGCCGGACTTTGTGGATTTCAAGGAGATCATTGAGCCGCTGCGGCTGCTGTTTAAGGATGAGGTGCGCGCGCTCGGCCGCGAGCTTGGTCTGCCGGAGTATCTGGTCATGCGCCAGCCATTCCCGGGTCCGGGCCTGGCCATCCGCTGCCTCGGTGCGGTGTCCAAGGATAAGCTGGACATCCTGCGCGACGCGGACTTCATCTTCCGCGATGAGATCGCCAAGGCGCATCTCGAGCAGACGATGAATCAGTACTTCGCGGTGCTGACGAATATGCGCTCTGTTGGCGTCATGGGCGACGGACGTACCTATGACTATACGCTCGCGCTGCGCAGCGTCACAACGACGGACTTCATGACTGCCAACTGGACGCGTATTCCGTATGACGTGCTCGACCGCGTCTCCGTGCGTATTGTCAACGAGGTCAAGGGCATCAACCGCATCGTCTATGATATTACGTCTAAACCGCCCGCCACGATCGAGTGGGAATGATCCAATAAATATAAACGCATAAACAATATAAACGCAAAAGTGCAGCCGGATTTCCAGCGGAAATCCGGCTGCACTTTTTATTCTTGCCCCTCACAGCGCGTTGCGCTGCTCGGCCGGCATGCGATACTCCGGCTTGACGTGGTAGGCGATCTCGGCGTACTGCCGCGCGCGTGCGCGCAGCGAGAAGTTTCCTTTCTGGCTGGACCAGACGTACAGCTCGTGGCAGATCAGATCCGTTGCGATGCGCGACAGCAGATCCGGCGGCTCTTTGGAGTCGATAATGCCTGATTTGGCGCAGTTTGTGGCCAGTGTCGCAAACAGATCATCGAGCGCGTGCACAGCTGCGCGGATCCCCTCGGGGGATTCGAACTGCATGATGAACAGCGTGCTCGTGAGCTCGGGGCCGAAATCATAGGCGATGGCAATGAAGCGGTCAAACAGCTGCCAGATGCGCTCGAAGTCATTGTCTGCGTGCGCAAATTTCATAAAGCTCGCATCATCGTTGTGCTGCGGTTTTTCCACCATGTATTCCAGAATGCTGCGCTTGCCGTTGAACGAGGAGTAGAACACGGAGCGGGAGATGCCGCATTCCTTGCAGATCTCGTTTACGGTCACGTTGTTGTATCCGTTGCGCTTGAACAGGGAGATCGCGGCTTCCGCGACTTCCTCTTTGAACTTTCGGGCAGAATCTTGCATCCATAACACTCCTGACGAAAAATGTTCTTGTTTTTCAAACATTATACGACGTTTGTCTCCTCGATTCAACACGCAAAAAAATCTATTCGCAATTTCTTTGCAGATTTTTTGTGACTTGTTTCAAAAATGCTCTGGACTCCTTGACATTGCAGGGTTAATTAATTAACATAGCTGCATCCGAATCCGTTCTTGTGTCGGAACGCGCGGATGTCGTTTGACTGCAATCTAAAGAAGAAGGAAGCGATAACATGACAAAAGACGAGAAAATTGCAAAGCTCGGCAAAGAAATCACGGATCGCGCAACAGTCTTGCTCGGCAAGGACAAGATCACGCCGGATGCCCCGGAGTATCTAGGCATCAACTCCGCCCTCAAGTTCACGGCGGTGAAGTACGATGAGAAGATGGCGGACGATATCCTCGATATCGCCCTGACGATGAAAAAGCGCGTGCCGCTCACGATCGAGCAGCTCGCAAAGAAGAACCCGCAGTTTGACAGAGCCTATCTGGAAAAAGCGATGCAGGCCATCAGCGAGAGCGGCCTGGTTGAGTTCCACTGGGAGAACCTCGACGGCAAGAACCCGAACCACGAAAAGCGCTGGGTGCTGGATATGTTCGTTCCCGGCAGCGCCGAGATCATGATGATCAACCCCGAGCAGTCGGATATGTTCCCGGAGACGGCCGACTTCTTCGAGCGCATGGCGTATCTGCCGCTGGCGGGCATCACCGAGATGGTGCCTCCCGGAGGCGCCGGCATCGGTATGCACGTCATCCCGGTCGAAAAGGCCATTCCGGCCGAGAGCAAGTCTCTGCCGATCGAGCACCTGTCCCACTGGCTGAAGAAGTATGAGGGCCACATTGGCGTGTCTGTGTGCTCCTGCCGCAAGCAGCAGCGCATCCGCGGCGAGGGCTCCGGCGACGTGGAAGGCGAGTGGTGCATCGGCGTCGGCGACTTCGCCGACTACTGCCGCGAGACGAACCACGGCCGCGACATCACTTATGAAGAGGCCATGGAGATCCTCCAGAAGGCAGAGGACCGCGGCTATGTCCACCAGATCACGAATATCGACGGCGAGAACAAGATCTTCGGCATCTGCAACTGTGCTGTCGGTGTCTGCAACGCGCTGCGTACCTCTCAGCTGTTCAATACGCCGAACCTGTCGGCTTCCGCTTATGTTGCCGAGAGCGACCCGGAGAAGTGCGTTGCCTGCGGCAAGTGCGTCGAGACCTGCCCGGCCGGCGCTGTCCGCCTCGGTCAGAAGCTGTGCACCAAGGAAGGCCCCATCCAGTATCCGCACCATGAGCTGCCGGACGACACCAAGTGGGGCGAGGATCACTGGAATAAGAATTACCGCAATGAGAACGGCTGCATTCAGACCTGGCCGACTGGCACGGCGCCCTGCAAGGCTGCCTGCCCGGCGCACATCGCCATCCAGGGCTACATCAAGATGGCGGGCGACGGCCGCTATGCCGACGCGCTAAAGCTCATCAAGAAGGATAATCCGTTCCCGGCCGTCTGCGGCAGCATCTGCAGAAAGTACTGCGAGGATGCCTGCACCCGCGGCACCGTCGACGAGCCGCTGGCCATCGACGAGATCAAGAAGTTCATTGCCGAGCAGGATATGAAGGCCGAGCACCGCTATGTGCCGCCCATGAACTCCTGCACGCACGAGAAGTTCGACCAGAAGATCGCCATCATCGGCGGAGGCCCGGCTGGTATGTCCTGCGCCTACTTCCTGGCCATTGAGGGCTACAGCCCGGTCGTGTTCGAGAAAGAAGCCGTGCCCGGCGGCATGCTTGTCAACGGCATTCCGAGCTTCCGTATTGGCAAGGACGTTGTCAAGTCCGAGATCGACGTGCTGCGCGAGATGGGCGTGGAGTTCAAATGCGGCGTCGAAGTCGGCAAGGATATCACCATCCAGCAGCTGCGTGAAGAGGGCTACCAGGCGTTCTATGTGGCCGTCGGTCTGCAGCAGGCGTCGAAGCTCAACATCGCCGGCGAGGATCTCACCGGTGTCAAGAGCGGCCTTGACTTCCTGCGTGAAGTGAATGCCGGCAAGCTCAAGAAGCTCTCCGGTGATGTGGTCGTCATCGGCGGCGGCAACGCGGCCATCGACGTTGCGCGTGCGGCTCTGCGTCTGACCAAGGGCAGCGTGAATATGTACTGCCTCGAGAAGGACGAAGAGATGCCCACCGTTCCGGACGAAAAGAACGCAGGTATTGCCGACGGTGTCGTCATCAACAACTCCTGGGCCCCGAAGGCCATCCTTGGCGAAGGCGGCAAGGTCACCGGCATCGAGCTGATGCGCTGCGTGTCCGTCCGCGACGCGAGCGGCAAGTTCGCCCCGGTCTATGACGAGAATGAGACCATCACCGTCCCGTGCTCCAACGTTCTGGTCGCGATTGGCCAGCGCTCGGTCTACGGCGATGTTCTGACCGGTACGGCGGCTGAGACGGCCGACGGCCGCCTGATCGCACATGACGCCGTGACGTTCCAGTCCAACGAGCCAGACATCTTCGTCGGCGGCGACTGCGCCACCGGCCCGAAGTACACAATCGACGCAATCGCGACCGGCCGCGAGGGTGCGGTGTCCATCCACCGCTTTGTCAACAAGGGCCAGACCCTGACGATCCACCGCAACACCCGCGAGTTCAAGGAACTCAATAAGGACGATATCGTTCTGCCGACCGAGAAGATCAAAAAGCCTGCACGCGCTGCCGTTGCCATCGACAGCAAGAAGGTGCGCACCATGCAGGACGACCGTGTGACGTTCACAGAAGAGCAGATCCGCTCTGAAGCGTCCCGCTGCCTGAGCTGCGGCCGCAGCGTTGTCGATCCGAACAAGTGCATCGGCTGCGGCATCTGCACGACCAAGTGCGAGTTTGATGCCATTCACCTCAAGCGCGTGCGTCCGCAAAACAGCAAGATGATCCCGGCTGAGGATAAGTTCAAGGCCATCGGCCCCTACGCCGCCAAGCGCCAGGTGAAGATCATCAAGAAGTCCCTGACGGAAAAGAAAAAGTAATCCATCATCATGAGGCGGGTACAGAACCCTTCCCGCTGTGCCCGCCCGTTTGAAAGGAGCCCCCATGCACGAGCTGAGTATCGTTACTTATGTCGTCAAGCAGGTGCAGGAGATTGCCAAGGAAAACAACCTCACCGAGATTGAGTCGGTCACTTGCGGTAGTTTTTCTCTTTGATAACCATGGTGCCCGCGGCAAGGTCTCCCATCCGTTGACTGTTTTTGGTTAATAGAGCGACTAACAGTCCGAGACCTCCGGTAATCGGACCATCGATAGGGAAGAGGAGCCACCGGAGTAAGTAGGAGCTTATGCTTGGAACGGAACCGTCAGCTTTTACAACACGGATATTCATCAGTCGTTTCCCAAGGCTTTGTCCGTAATTGAACATCTCACATAGAAAAGAATAGAACAGCACCGGTAAATAGATTACCGCCAGGAAGAAAATCATAGTGAAATCCGAAGGCAGGCGGAGCTTGGATAATACCGTTACAGTTGAAAATATATAGAATCCAATCAGAACGTAATCAATAATCAAAGCAATGATTCGCTCGCCAATACTGGCGGGCGTCTGGCTGATGCGGACAAATTGCCCTGTAAGAATAGTAGATTCTGCCATTGCTGATTGAATATTTCTAAGTATTTCGTTGCAAATATATCATTATTCTCTTACTTTTGTTATTGATTTCAGACAAAACTCATTCGAAGTCAGTAAAAATATGAAAGAAGTAACGTTTATTCGTCGGAATATAGAAAAATGGAAAGAAGCCGAAGGCGTGGTGGAGCAAGCCACAAACTCGTCTCCTGACCGGCTTGCCGATGTGTATACGGATCTTACTGCCGATCTGGCATTTGCGCAGACGCATTTCCCGACTTCCCGTATTACTATCTATCTGAATAATCTCGCTTCTGCTTTACACAATAAAATTTATCGGAACAAGCGTGAGAAATGGTCGAGAGTCATCACTTTCTGGACGAAGGAAATCCCTCAGGTTATGCACGATGCACGCCGGGAATTGCTGGTTTCATTCCTGATTTTTATAGTGAGTGCCTTGGTCGGTGTTATATCCGCTGCCGCTGATCCGGATTTTGTCCGCCTGATTATGGGGAATTCTTATGTAGACATGACGTTGGACAATATTGCGAATGGCGAACCCATGGCGGTGTACAATAGCTCATCTGAGGTTCCGATGTTTTTGGGAATCACGTTGAATAATATTATGGTTTCTTTCAACTGCTTCGCAATGGGGATACTGACCAGTTTTGGTACAGGTTATATGCTTTTCAGTAATGGGGTCATGTTGGGAGCTTTCCAAACATTCTTTTATCAGCACGGTTTGCTTTGGGATTCTATGCTTGCCATCTGGTTGCATGGAACGCTCGAAATCTGGGCTATCATTGTAGCCGGCGCTGCCGGTTTGGCTTTAGGTAACGGAT
>OHAJ01002215.1_pt1 | contig 13424 bp, 14 predicted proteins | sample 1577101 | NCBI WGS metagenome assembly OHAJ01 (sample SAMEA3541531, study PRJEB24748) | human gut metagenome | biome: human gut; feature: human-associated habitat; material: faeces | place: China | collected 2012
AACACTGGACGGCTATCTTTTTAGTGCGTACCTGCTATCGCGGACGGTTGTACCAATATGGGGGTGAATTGACTTTCCCATTATCACCAAATCTTGTTCTTTCTATATTTGACAGAGAATATTTCAAAAATAAGGAAGTATTAGATGGAAGTTTTATTCAGGCTACAAACAAAGAAATTCGCAGGCAGAATTTTCTTAGATATATGTACGCGACACGGCATGTTTTCAGTTATAAAAATGATTTTAGCCTTATAAAATGTATCTATACGCTTGAGGGAAAGCATCCATTTTTAGCACCAAATCATAGAACTGAAATTGTCAGCGGACTTGGAAAATATTGATTCATAGATACAATCTTAAATTCTCTGTACCGAAGCCTTTTTTATTAGTTTCCTTTTTTTGAATAAGCATATTTAGAGGAGATTTTAGTCCGGATGGATGGCAGTTTTGATGACGTTGTCGGTGCGGTTGGCGAACAGGTCGTAGGCTTCCTGGATTCGGCTTAGTGGGTAGCGGTGGGTTATCAGATGGGTTGTGTCGATTTTGCCTTCGGAGATGAGCTGCATGATTTTGTCGCAGTCGCAGGCATCGACACCGCCGGTCTTGAACGTCAGGTTCTTGCCATACATCCACGGAAGGGGCAATATCTGTTCCGTTTCGTATAGTGCGACAATCGTAACAATGGCATTGGGACGGGCACAACGCCATGCGAGTTCAAACGTCTCCTCGCCTCCGGCAACCTCAATCACGCGGTCGGCGCCACGGTCCTCTGTCAATGACTTAAGTACTTCAAGACATTTTGATGGCTCTAATACCTTGACATGTGGATAATGCTTGCGCACGAAATGTCGGCGTCTCCTATCGGCCTCGCAAACGACTATCTTAAATGGCTGATACAGTTGCACACACTCCAAAGTGCATAATCCGGTCGGACCGGCACCAATAATCAGCACAGTATCTTCCTCGGAGATTTCAGAAATCTTGGCGCCCCAATAACCTGTGGCGAGAATGTCGCCGACAAACAACGCCTGTTCATCGCTCACATTCTCGGGAATCGGGGTAAGACCATTGTCGGCATACGGCACGCGGACATATTCCGTCTGGCCGCCGTCAATGCGGCAACCTAACATCCAGCCGCCGGAAGTGCAGTTGTTCACATATCCGCGTTTGCAATAGAAGCACTCTCCGCAGAACGTCTCGACATTCACTGCAACCCGGTCGCCCGGCTTGACCTTGGCGACTTCCGAACCGACGGACTCAACGACTCCGACCAGCTCATGCCCTACGGTGATGCCGACCTCCGCCTGAGGCACGGCCCCATGCAGAATATGCAAATCCGACGAGCAGATACTCGAAAGTGTAACCCTCACCACGGCATCCTTTGGGTTCAAAATCTCCGGTTTCAGTTTCTCAATCAGCTCAAACCGCCCAGGCGCAGTATATGTCAATGCCTTCATCGTAAATATTATTCAATGTCCAATGGGAGGAGGTCATTATCGTTGAAACGGTCGAAGTCGGACTGGAAGAGCTTGTCCTGAATGACACGGTATTTCTCAAACTCAGTTTCAGCGTATTCTTTAGCTTGTTCGGCTGATACATGTCCGGTATCAGTCAGAACGGGACGGTCGGTAAGATCGAGAAACTTGTCAATACGCTTAGCCCAGTCCTCCATTGTCATAGGAATATGACGCTTTGCCATATCTTCCGCCAAATCAAGGAAAGAGTTGACAATTCGTCCCATATCCTCCAGCTCACTCTCTTTGAGATAATTTTTGGCGATGCTGACATCCGGCTTGACAATCTTCCCGTTTGGAGCATTTTCCCATGTTGTGAGCCCCATATGCTCCTTTTTAGCATTAGCCCGGTTAATTATCAGCTCAGCGGCAGTATGACCGTGCACAGCGTAGTGCATCTTATTCTGCACCTTCTTGAAGAATAATCGAGTAGTGGGCGCATCACGATTGTAATCGATGCTTGTAGCGTAAATATCCGTCAGCTTTTGGTAGAAACGCCGCTCGCTGAGGCGAATCTCGCGGATTTCAGCCAACAAATGCTCGAAATAGTCCTCGCCTATAAACGAGCCGTTCTCCATGCGCTTCTTGTCAATCACATATCCACGGATGGCAAACTGCCGCAAAATAAACGTACACCACTGCCTGAACTGCGTGGCCCGAGTACTGTTCACACGATAACCGACTGATATAATGGCATCGAGATTGTAGAATTTTGTCAAATAATTCTTCCCGTCAGAAGCAGTTGCCGAGAATTTCTCGGTAACTGAATCCTCCTGAAGTTCTCCACTCTTGAAGATGTTTTTCAGATGCAGACCAATATTATCAGTAGAACAATCAAACAGCTGCGCCATAGCCTTCTGACTGCACCAGATAGTCTCGTCACGGTACATAACCTGCACACCGTTCTCTTTCCCCTCAATCTGAAAGATCAGGAACTCCGCAGTGCTGTTTCGTATCTCAAACTTCTTCGCCATAATGCTTACATATATCTATGATGGGATTCTATCTTGTGGTTTTTAACAGTTACCGCAGACTTTTGGCAGTCACCATCATAACCTAAATATCTTCGATACCAGTAAACAAATTAGGTGCATTATCTAAATCTTTCTTTTGACGATATCGCCGCCCTTCATTAGTTTCAACAGGATTGTCATTCACGAAATAACTATGAACCAATAAAACATCTTGTTTATAAATGTATGCCTCTCCCGCTTCATTCATTCTACGAAATTGCAGAAGATTACAATTTATTGTGAACCCATTTTTAAATTCAATTTCACCACCGTATACTTTAAGCAAAAACTCAGAGGAAAGCATACGAAATTTTATAATATTCCCCTCATATCTTCCTCTCCATACTTGGTAGCTACCTTTCTGAATTACTGGAGATATAATTTCTATGACAGCGTTTTCAACAGTATTGGGTTCAAGTTCGTTAGATGTAAGAATGAAATTTGAAAAATTCTCTCGTACCACTTTTGGAGTTGAGAATGGCGCACCATTTTCGGGTATAGAAGAAAGTTCAATTGCACATATTCGTTCGTCTTTAGACGCATTTTCGTAGAAGTTAGATTGTCTCTTAGCTAATCTGGTGTTTTCGCTTAACTCTCTGCGTTTAAGCTCAATTGATAGCCGATAATCCTCTTTCTGAAGTTCTGATAGTTCCTTGTCTTCGGTAATATAGTCTATAATTCTATTGCACCCTCCTGTAATACCCGATGCTAAAACAGAGGCAATCACTGAACTTATAATAGTAGAAGTTATTATTGCCTTTTTATTTTCATTTTTACAAATGACATTCCATATTCGTTCAAACCCACCTTCATTAATTGCTACCGCTTCGATTTTTATTTCACAATCAAAAATTTCTGCTATTATGTTGGCGAAATGCAGAAATTCGGTTGAGCACTTATTTTCGTTAGTTGCATCTATGAAATGGTCTCCATCAATGGTAAAATAATGTAATTTTATGAGATTATTCATATGTAGCCAAGATTTTATCAATGGTTGTGAAATATGGAGTGAAACGTTGCTGACCTTTGCGCTCCAGTTCGTATGCGTTTGGGTCGATGCCGGGAACGGGCGTGAAGTCTTTTATCTCGAAGCCGAGATAGTAGTCGCCGGAGGGAACAAAGCCCATACTTTCAAGCGCAGTCTTGGGATAGAACTTTGGGCCATCGCCTTTAAGACGTACAAGCACACGCTCTTTGTCGTGGTGGAGCAAGAGAAATTTTGTTTTCTCGAAGCCTGACACGAGATTGATTGACCCTTTGCCGAGTGCTGCCGGTACATAGTAGAGGCGGTTGTTGATGATAGCCTCTTTCTGTTCGGTCTTGTAGTAGCCGACGAGAACAAGGTCCTGAGGCGTAAGTCGCTCGGTGTTTACATACCTGAGACCCTTCTGAGGTATCGCATCCTTTATATGGTCGATGGCGAGGGGCGCCGTAAGAATTTTGGTGAGAAATTCATAAAGCAATGTCCCCTCGTTGGAAGGGTCGGAAGCATCCGGCAACAATGGGAAGGCTCCGATGTTGACGGTTTCTATACTCTTGTAGAAGAAACGCTGACGTACACTTTCATTGTCGCCTCGACCGGGGAACAGGATATAGCCGCCGATAATTTCTTTGGCGGCATGGGTCTGTCTGTCCGAGCCATAATATATCGCATCGCGGTAACGGTGCATCTGATTTATGGCGTCGGCCGGTGGAGTGTCGGCACCATGGGCTTCGTTCAGTTCATCGCGATCCTCTTTATTAAGACGGCTGTCATCGAGCAAACGATACTTTGCATCAAACAAATATGTCAGTTCGAAGCCGTCGGGTTTGACGATGGTAAGAACAATATCGGGGCGGTTCTCGGTAGTCGCCGTATGGACTTCTCCTGTGCGGCGGCTGTAAGTATGCTGATAATGGAGCCGGGCTTTTGAGCCATCGGCGCAATTATAGAATATGGTATGTTCCTGATTGTTGTCTTCAAATGGCTTGACCATCGGCATCGGATTTTCGGTAATCTCGTCTTGATTGTCAAAATGTAAGCCGAGAATGTCGGCAACCATCTGACGCATTTTGAGGAAGCACCATAGTTCGTAAAGTTCCCAGATTGGACGAACACCAATAGCATTGGCTCCCTCGAAAAGCTCAATGCCCTTTTGGAGCAAGAGCCAGTATTTGTAAACTTGCGCGTAGCCGGTACGTTTTTGAAGAACCATACTCTCAGAATGCAGCGGTTCGCCGCGTAGGTTTCGGAGCAGCGATGAATTGGCAAGTCGGCGGATAGAGCCGACATAGCCATCGAGTTCGGCAAGTTCGCTGTCTGCGACTTTGTCGGCTTCCTTTGCTCGCGAGTTCTTGGCTTTAATTGTAGTTACAATCGAAGTCAAGCGTTTACTGATGCGGTCAAGGGTAAACTTGACAAATCGGTTTTCGCGCGTGTTGTGGGTGTGAATTATTTCCTCATGGCGAAAATACTCTTGCGCAAGTCTGCCATCGGCTTCCACTTCGGCGAACTTCTCGGCCATCAACGGCGACCAGCGTTTGATGTGGTCGGCGCGGTCATAGCGAACTTCTCGGCTTTGGCGCAGGTGCGGTTTGTTTACGATATAACGCACCCACTTCTCGTAATCTTTCGCAATATTGCGGAAGATGGAGAGCCACACGACATCATTGTTCGACTTACCTCCGCGTTGCAGATTTTGCAACGTCATGGTAAGATACTGATATATGATTTCGTTGTACTGGGCGTTTATCTCGGCGAGGATATGGTTGTAGTCGTCTTTTGTGTCGAGTTTCGGAGACACGACACGGAAAGTAAACGTATCAGTGCGTTCCGCACCATCGTTGGGCTTATATCTGAAAGTAAGCTCGAAAATGCCCGGTTCGTTGACAAATGAAAGTGGAACCGAAAGCAACCACTTATGTTCGCCGACTTTTATCACCGAGAAAAGTTCGGTAACTTCTTTTAGCTTATGTAATATGCCGGGAGCGGTGTCAACATTGGTGAAGTAAATGCTGACGTTATATGTGGCGGTTTCGTAAAATACGGGAGCCTGATTGACCCATTCGTGGCTGTCAGGTTTACCGACCGGGCGCAGCGCGAACCTGTCGGAATACAGCGCAAGTTCAAGACTGCCGGGCAAAGTTGAACGGTAATCGCAATAAGTTTCGGCTTTGCCTCCCACACGCGCACGAAAACGGCGCCAGCAGTTCGCCATATCGGCGGCGGTGTTGGCTGTGATTTCCACATTGGCGCTTTTGAAGGAGAGGACTTCCATTAATCTATTGAATATTAATACCTAATCTATTGATTTTTGCCAACAAGTCATAATAACCTTGTAACTTGATCCCATCTTTAATTTGTAAATACAATTCCAAGATGTGTTCCCTATTTTTAGTAGTCACTTCTATATTCTCGGGATGGTTTATGATTTCATTTAAACCTCTAATTATGGCCTCACACATTCCTCGGTCTCCCATATTTGAAGCATGAAAAAGTTCTGATACGCGATAATAAATGAGATAGTGTTCATTGGAAAATGGAGACTCTCCCACAACAATACTATAATAGTAGTCGGCTATAGCATGGCACGTAATAGTTGAGTTGCGTTCGCTTTCCAATAAAGAGTGTAATTTGGTCGCTTGTAGCTCTTTTTGAATTTTCCGGAGATCTATCAGTGTATAAATTTGCCAACCGATAAGCGCACAAATTAGAGCAGATAAAATTGTGACTAAGAAGGTTGCCCAATCCATTGACATTGGTTCGCAACGTATTATTGATATCGCCAATGCTGTTACTGAGACGATTACTGATAAAAGAATACCTATTTTCCAATATTTCATAGCGTATATAGTATATTACGGCCAGAACGATGTAAAGCGAGACTGACCGAGGCGTTCGTTCATCTCTTTGATTTTCCTCTTAGCACTGACAAATTGTTCGCAGAACACGGCAAGTCGTTCAAGCGGCTTTTGCAAAAGTTCTTCGTCGCCCGCTATTCGAGGAAGAACTTTCATCATAAGGATTTGGTCGCAAGCAGTATTAAGAATGGTTTCCCATTCAAGGCTCTTATCTTCAAGCCACAGCTCATAGAAGTACAGCATAAGCTCGTTTTGAACTCGGTAGGCTACTTTGAAGGGAGTCCCATCAAGGGCCGTGTTTAATGCAGTCAGGAATGAGGCCACTTCACCTTTAAGCCAGTCGGTCTTTTCGGCATTGCCTTCAGCAAGAGCCTTAACAACGTCCGAGGCTTTTGTCTCGGTAGGGAGATATAATGACGGTGATGTGGGCCCGGAACGATAAACAAGTTCGGAACCATTATCGGAAAAGTCCATAAACGGGTCGCCGTCAGGCAGGTTCATCTCGATAGTCATTGCGCGGTCGATAACCTTACGCGAGAACTGATGCGTGGTTTCGTCCATATTTACCGTGCCAATGACAATGACGTTTTCAGGAATGCGTAATCCATTTCTCCAAAAAGTCGTAGACTTCGGCTTCCTTTCCGTATGTGGGTTCTGGCTCAACGGTACCCTGCGGTTGGTCGTTCTCCGATTCTTTTCCCTCGGTAGAGAAAAGAGATTTTTTCATATTGTATTTTTTGAAAATGTCGGCCTTGATAAGTGGCTCGGAAACGATGTGTCCGTCAATCTTTGTGCGGCTTTCAAGGACGCTCAAAAATTCGGCGAAGTATTGTTCAACCGGTGCGAGATTCATTTCATCGAGACAGACGAAGAAAGGTACTGTCGGGTAAAGCATAGCCTTGGCGAGGAACTTCACGAAAGGCGTGAGCTGATAATGTTCCCCTCCGATTTTACTTTCGTAGCCGAGGAGTTCGGTAGAGTCATGCCAGTTGGGTTTGACTTCGATAAGACAGTAATTGCCTGGCGCTGTCAAATCTGAACGGAGAACATCGTTATCCGGGCAGCTATCGAAGGCCATCTGCTTTACGATACGGCTCTTACCGGTGCCTGAGATACCGGCAAGCAACAAAAATGGCTTTGTGCGCATCGCACGAACTATATTTGAGCAACCTATCTCAGTGAAAGAAATAGTGTTTTGTTTTGCAACGTGGTGACGTTTAAATAATTCCGAAGCTTGTAGAAAACTCAAGTACCATTCAAGACTTCCAGAATACATGTTCTTTGATGAAGATGATTCATTGAATTTCTTGAAGTCCGAATCATCCAACAAAGTTTTGGCATATTTATTCAAAGTGCTATACTCTGTAAATTCAAAGCAGGTCGTGAATTCAGGAAATAATTTCTTCATCCACGAATCAATAACTTTTATGCCGCCACAATAATTATCCGCGGATTTTTCACTCAAACGAGTGCATTTCTTTAAAAATTCTAAGAATAATTCTTTCATGTTGTGCTGTCTCAGGTTTTTAAGAAATAGAATGCGCCATCAAAAGTCATAGGGGCTGATTATTTTGGCATTCTTACAAGTTCTTGAATCTGCACATTAAGGATCTCGGCTATCCTGAGAAGGGTGTCGAGACTCGGTTGAATTGTGTTAGTGCACCATTTGGAGACTGTGGCGGGGTCTTTACCGAGCTGTTCGGCAAGCCATTTGTTAGTCCGCTTCTTCTCCACAAGCATGACTTTGATTCGGTTTATATCTTTGCCCATGATGTTTTGTCCTGTTCATTAATGCAAAGTTAATGATTTTCACCGAAAAGTCAGTTATGTCATGCCATAAAATTGAATGGCACTTTCAATAAATTGCATTTAATGCAATGAAATATTATCTGGAATAGTCAGCTTCAGGCTCTGCCGCCATTGGTACATCGGTCTCTTCAAAACTATAACCGCTTCCTTCAGACGATGTGATGCTGGTATAAATCTTATTGAGAGCTTCCTCTCGGTGCGCCTTGTTGCGTAGTTCACATTCCCATACACGTATTACTTTCCATCCCAAGTCAAGTAATGCCTGCATTGATTCCCTCTCACGCTCTATGTTGCGCTCAATCTTCTCTTTCCAGAACTCAACATTGGACTTTGGCAAACGGAAATACTTGCACCCCTCATGACCATGCCAGAAACAACCATTCACAAAAATTGCCGTCTTGTACTTCGGCAAAACAATATCCGGAGTACCCGGCAATTTTCTGACCTGGACACGGAAACGCAGACCCCGAGAGAAAAGATACTTCCGAACAATCATCTCCGGCTTCGTATCCTTCCCTTTGACAGCCGCCATACAGCGGCTACGCTGCTCCGGTGTCATTACATCAGACATTCCTTTTATTTAATAGTTACTAAAGTAGCCAGATAACTTTTATTATCCGCCCTTGTTCGTTTTGAGTAGCCGATTTGGTCACAGACATGCTCGATTTTATGGCAGAAGATGTCAGCGTTTAGTTTGCTCATGGATAAATCACCATGTTCATCACGGTCTGTAGAATGCCATGTAGCCTCATCATCCAAAGGATGTTTTGGAGTAAATGGTGGAATGTTGAATATCTTATTGTCAACCTGCGTAATCCATGCAGCTCCAATTTCGGACATAGCGCCCCAAGCATGTTGTGTGTTCTCGCTGGTTATGAACAAAACATATATTTTTTGCGTTGAATAGCTTTCAACGAAGAAGTCCCTGAGATAATCATATATAGATACACCTTCTGGAATCCGACAGATTTCATCATCGCAATTAGTATAGATAATATCCTCTGCCGGTACGTTGTTATAGAGCAACATTTGAAATACGATGTCAGCCAAAGGCTTATCTTTGTAAGTGTGACTGATTAATATTTTCTTTTTGTTGCTATCAATTTTTGATTTTAGGCCCAATTCAGGCATGTTCTCATTTATGGCCGTATTAACAGTATCAACAATATCCGCAATCCCGTTCTGCTTGTCTTGACTCCTTAAAGCGGCAATAATACGTTGGGCAGTTTTCCCTTTGAATGTTTCAACAGATTGACGAAGTTTTGCTTCATCGTCTTTTATACCATTGAGTTTTTTCTTTTTCTTTTCCTGTTTGGTGATATCAGCGTATTTTTCCCTTTTTTTGAGGATATCCGGTAAGAGAGTTTCTCTCACGTAAGATACAACAGCAATATATCTTGGATCATCGGATTTATATCCTTGCCGATTGCTAAGCGACATGTCGGGCAGCTCTGATTTCTCAAATAGATCTACAAATAATTGTCCGACAACATAAACTTCATTCAACTTATTTTGCCCGACAATAGGTAGAATATTGAATTCTCCCATTTTATTATTCGCATACAATGAGATGAAATTATCAGGAAAATCCGATACTTCAGCTTTTCTACCTCGCGTCGTTTTATATGTGCCAATCCAGCCTTCTATTTCTAATACATATTCATGGCTATCGCCATTATTATCTGTCAATGTAAGTGGACATTTGTAAGATTCTCTGCTCTCTACTAAATCTTCTCTGAATGGAGGGTAATGGTTTGGAACTTGACTGATTAACTTTTTGTAAGGATCACCCAAAGTAATGATAGAACTTAATTCTGTGGCAATATTTTCATCGTAGCTATCCAGAATAATTTCCTCTTTCCCTCTAATAATATGAATTCTGAAATCATTATTGACTAACGGAAAAATTTTCAGCAGATTGCGCTTTACTGCTGTCAAGGTCTTATGTAGCCTGTACTGTGGATTTCGCATGACAATGGCTGTGCCATCTCCGGATATTTTATCGAAGTGAATCTCATCATCGGGGATAGGATCCAATTTTTTGTCGTCATTGGGATGGCGAGACAATATAAAACCGGATTTTTCATCATTACGACATGTTAGAACGGCAACATTCTCAGACACAGAAAGAGCAGCTAGTTTACCTACACCTTTTCGCCCCATTTTTCTGCGCGATCCAGACAAAGTTAGAGAATCAGCCTCGCTACTTCTTGAAACTTTTGCGACATCAAGAAAACGTTTTATATCTCCATCATTGTATGACATTCCATGACCATCATCCTCAACGCGAATGTCATCTGAGTTCGAGATGATATACACATTACGGGCATCGGCATCATACGCATTTGCAATTAATTCCGCAAGGACATAATATATATTTGTGTAGAGATTAGGCCCAAGAAGCTCTAATATTCGAGGACTTATGGAAATGGTATATTCTTTCATTACCGATGCGTTTTAATGTGAGCAATAATGGATTTTGCAATGATTTCGCCCAATTTTGGGGGGACGGCATTGCCGATATACCTTGACGCTACTGTGAGAGAAACGGATTCTTCGTCTTTAAAAAATTTATAATCAGAAGGAAATGTCTGTAATAAAGCTGCTTCACGAGCGGAAATGGCTCTGTCTTGAGAGGGATGTCCAAAGCGGCCATTGCCAATTCCAGTACATTGAGTTGTCATGGTTGGAGAAGGCTCGTCCCATTTCATTCGTCCATATACGCTTCCAAAACTTTTGCCGCCTTCTTTCTTATGGCATTCCAACACGAGCTCTTTCGGCCAGGATTTCCAGCCGCCGCCTTCTTGAGTTGACCTAATGCGTCTTAAATTTAATTCGCTAAGGGCGCTGCATCTGTGAAGAGGGTCTTTTGAATCTATTTGACCGGCATCAAGTGCTGGAAGATTCTCAATGATATCGCGAACTGTAACATAATTTTCTTTGTCATGGGTTGCCACCAATGGCTCAACATCGCCTAATTTAGATGCGATTAAAACTAATCTCTTACGAGTCTGAGGTATGCCAAAGTCTGGACAATATACTACATCGCACCATACATTGTATCCTTCTTTTTCAAGTAAAGAAATGAAATCCGGAAGTACCGGTTTTAATTTAAACTTACGAATTGCCGGGACATTCTCCATGGTAACGACGTCTGGTTTTACATCTCTAACCAAACGTCCGAATTCGTAAAGAAGGTCGTATTTGTTTGGATCTTTATCTTTGTTCTTAAATGCGTAAGATGAAAACGGCTGACATGGGGCACACCCGGCAAGGATATGTATTGCACCTTTGGAATATCTAGGCAATATGTCTTCTGCCGTTACAGCACTTATATCCTTATATATAAACTTACCACCAGTATTAGTTTCATAAGCATACTGGCAGGTCTGATCCAAGTCAAATCCGGCGAGTATTTGGAAGCCAGCTGATTTCATGCCATAACTCAAGCCCCCTATTCCGCAGAATAGGTCGACAACCTCTATCCGAGGTAAGCGCCCTGGGCGTTTATGGTTGAGTCTTGCCATGTTTGTCCGCTGTTTATCGCTTTCATCGTGGGTATATTATCGTGCAAAGTTAACGATTTTATTCCATTCGGGAAAGGACTTTGTCGTAATATTACGACAAAAAATGCGATGTCCCATGGATGTCCCATCGATATCGCATTTTATTACGGATTTGCAAAGGGTATGACGTTTAACAATAAACAATGAAAAAGCCCCGGCAAGAGGGTTGGTCTTGTCGGAGCGTCGGGGAAGGTTAGGAGAAGTTACAGGCGGATGCAGGCGATGCGGCAGCCGGGGACTTGGCTGGCGAGGGGCTGGCAGTCTTCGTCGGCGAGGTGGACGAAGCCATGGGCCTTGGCGGTCTGTTTCAGCCAGTGGATGAAGGCTCTCATCTCGGCACGGATGACCTCTTGTGTGCCTCGGAAGCTGATGCGGATGATTATGAGTGTCATGTCAGGGATTCCGAGGTGGCCTTCGGAGCGTTCCCACATGCGGAACTGAATGGTGCGATCCTCGCCTAAATAGTGGATGCAGGATCCGACGGAGTTCCAGTTGAGTGCGGCTTCATCTGGGTCGCTGCCGAACACTTCGGAGATATAGGCGCGGAAGTCAAGGAAGAAGTCCACGATTGCGTCGCGGGTTGCGGATTTGATTTCTTGCATGGGATGTGCGAGTGTTAAAGGGTTAAACATGCGATTTTACATCCGGGCACCTGATTCGGTGCGTCCATGGGTGCGTGGCTCTCGTCGGCAATGTGGCGGAATCCGTTAGTTTCTGCCGCATCGCGTAGCCATAAAGATACTGCGTCGGCTTCTACTTGAGGGTTCGTAGCGAGTCCGGAGATGTAGAACACAGAAACGATGACGGTCATGTCGGGTATTCCGAGATATCCTTCAGAGCGTTCCCAGAGACGGAACTCGAATGCCCGGTTCTGTCCGTGGTAGCGGGCGGTGGCGCCGACGCAGTTCCAGTCGAGCATGAGCTGGTCAGGTGTTGCTGAATAGTTTTCTACCATGAATCCGCAGAAGTCATAGTAGAAGGCTTTAATGCTCATCTGAGCACCTGCCGAGATGGGGTTGAAAGAACTTGATTGCATTTGTTTGTTGTGTTTGATGTTTGTGAATTACCAAAGAAGGTTGTTGGATTCCGGTGTCCATGAATCAGTGGGACGGAAATAGACGTGGGTACGCTCGGCGTGTTTGCGGCGTTCAAGATGGATTGTCATAGTCTTAATGCTATCTTGCTCGTGCTTATCTCCGACCATCATTGCCTCTTCGCGGAGCATCATGTTGCGGATGCCGTCAGCGTCATAGCTAATTCGTTCATAGCGGTAGAGCCACTCTACTTTCTGGAGATGCTCGTTCTCTTTGTTGAGATTGTCGCACCAGATACCAAGACCGACAGCGATGATAACAATAATTCCGGCGAGGGCATATACCCATGCGGGGATTGCCGCCCAGATAGCACCATTTACAATGTTATACATTCGGTCAGTTAACTTCTTTGCCGATTCGTTGAGCCCGTTAATCTGGCTTGTGAACTCATTTCGGATGCCGACATGGAGGGCCTTTGTGACGTTCTGGTCGAGTCCGTCCTTGAAGGCTTTGGCGAAGGCTTCTGCCAGCTTCTCCGGGAACTGCGAGAAGTCCAGACTCTTGAGAGAATCGGTTTTCTGCTGCTTGAGGGCTGGTACAACCGTCCGCGATAGCAGGTACGCACTAAAAAGATAGCCGTCCAGTGTT
>OHAJ01002216.1_pt1 | contig 13423 bp, 14 predicted proteins | sample 1577101 | NCBI WGS metagenome assembly OHAJ01 (sample SAMEA3541531, study PRJEB24748) | human gut metagenome | biome: human gut; feature: human-associated habitat; material: faeces | place: China | collected 2012
TTTGACATAAGCCACATTGAATACATTGATTACGAATGATAAATCCCTTAGGTTTTATCTCTTTATTCATTGAAAAACTTTCTCTATAAATAGGTTCTTTGCCTAAATCAAAGAATTCTAGTTCACCTTCTTCAAGACAAAAGGCTTCTAAAATATAACGACTCTCATTTGGATAAACATTATTCATTGATAAATTATGTTTAAAAATACGATTTATCCAATATTTTTGATTTTCTAATCGTTTAACAGGTCCATTTAAACGAACCATTTGATACTTTTTATTCATTCCTGTAATTGCAACGTATGGATGATTTTTTAATTGTTTATAAAAATCTTTTCCTCTTGCTGTACAAAAATATAATTTATTATCTTCAACCAACATCACATCTATAATTCTTACTTGGGGTTGATTATTTTCATCAACGGTTGCAAAAGCAACATCTTTGATTTCTCTTAAAATATTTAAACAAGTTGAAACATTCATTGTTGTGCCTCCTTTTTCGTTTTTCATTATAATTTTATTTCTAATAAAAAAAAGTACGCACAATATTGTGGTATAGTTACTTCAAAGTAACTAATAAAAAAGTTACGACTTAAAATCGTAACTTTCTTGATTATTCAGTTTCGAATTGACTGTAATAAAGTTGATGATAATAACCTTGTTTTTGAAGCAATTCTTCATGATTACCAATTTCTACAATATGTCCTTGATCCATAACGATGATTTGATCGGCATTTTTAATCGTTGATAAACGGTGAGCAACAATAAAGGTTGTTCTTCCTTTCATCATTTCATCAAAAGCTTTTTGAATTTGTAATTCTGTACGCGTATCAATTGAACTTGTTGCTTCATCTAAAATCAACATTGGTGGATGTGTTAACATAATACGTGCAATACACACAAGTTGCATTTGTCCTTGAGACATATTTCCACCATCTTCTTCAACCATTGTATCGTATCCTTGAGGAAGAGACATAATATATTTATGCACACGTGCTTTTTTAGCTGCTTCAATGATTTCTTCATCACTAGCTTCTGTTTTCCCATAAGCAATATTTTCTTTAATAGTCCCTTTAAATAACCAACTATCTTGTAAAACCATACCGTACATTTTTCTTAAATCCTCACGGTTCATATCTTCAATATTAACATCATCAATTGTAATTTTTCCACCTTGAGGATCATAGAAACGCATTAATAAGTTAATTAATGTTGTTTTTCCACAACCTGTTTTACCTACAATAGCTGTCATTGTTCCTGGTTTAGCTTCATAGTTAAAATTTTGAATTAATGGTTTACTTGGATCATAACTGAAATTTAAATGATCAATGATAATATGTCCTTGTTTATTTTCAATGATTTTAGATGTTGTTAATTCTTGGATTGTTTCTTCATCTAATAATGCAAAGACTCTTTGACTAGCCGCAATGGCTGTTTGCATTTCTGACATAACGGATGATATTTCATTAAATGGTTTTGTATATTGGTTAGCATATGTTAAAAAGCTTGAAAGAATACCTACTGTAAATGAACCATTTAATACTTGAAATGCTCCAAAGATACCAACAGCAGCATAAACAATACTATTAACTAAACGTGTTGTGGGATTAATTAAAGCCCCATAGAATTGTGAAATAACCCCACTTTTATGCATACGTTCATTGATTTCATTAAACTTTTCTTCGTTTTGTTCTTGATAATCAAAAATATTAACAATTTTTTGATTGCCTATCATTTCTTCACAATAACCATTCATTTCCCCTCTTAAAGCAAGTTGTTCTTGGAAATAAGAATGTGTTCTTTTAACAATCAAAGAAGCGACAAGTAAAGAAAGTGGTGTTAAAACAACCACAATTACAGCTACCGAAAAATGAATATAAGCCATAATCAAAATCGTTCCTACAATTGTTGCAATTCCTGTAAGCAAGGATGTAAAACTTTGTAATAAACCTTGTCCAATTAAATCAATATCATTGATCAATCTTCCTAAAATATCTCCATGACTTGTAGCATCAATATATTTTAAAGGAAGAACTTGAATTTGATCAAATACTCTATTTCTTAAATCATTCGTAATATTATAAGTAATTGTATTTGTAATTTGTCCCATGATCCATTGAATCAAAGAAATAATTAAAATAACAATTCCAATAAAAATAAGTTTGTTCAATAACGCTTGAAAATGAACTTGATTCTTTCCAACCAATAAATCTATTGCTTGACCTATTAAAACAGGTGTAAGTAAAGTAAAGACAACAGAGACAATTGATAAAAATGTTAATAACATAATTAAAAAACGATAAGGTTTACAATATGTAAGCAATCTTTTAATTGTTTTTTTATCCATTGAGATCACCATCCTTACTATTTTGAGATTCATAAATTTCTTTATAAACCGTACAATTCTTTAATAATTCTTCATGACAATCAAAACCAACAAGTTCACCATGATATAAAACCATAATACGATCACATCTTTTTAAAGACGCTGTTCTTTGAGAAATAACAATTTTTGTCATTTCTTTTAATTCTTGTAATTGTTTTTGTAAAGCAGCATCTGTTGCATAGTCTAACGCACTTGAACAATCATCTAAAACTAAAATATCCGCTTGTTTATAAAGTGCTCTAGCTATTGTTAAACGTTGTCTTTGTCCACCAGAGAAGTTTTTCCCACCTTGAACAACAGCACTTTCTATTCCTTGAGGAAGACGACTTACAAATTCTTTAGCTTGCGAAACTTCTAAAGCTTTATTCATTGTTCCTTCTTGGTAAGGTTTTGACATACAAATATTTTCTTTAATTGTTCCTGAAATCAATGATGTATTTTGTAAAACATAACTGATATGTTGTCTTAATGTTTCTAGTTTATAATCTTGAATATTTTTACCAGCTATTTTAATTTGTCCACTTCTAACATCATAATTTCTTCCAATAAGGGATACTAGTGTTGATTTACCAGCACCCGTTCCTCCAATAATTCCTACTGTTTCACCTTTATTGATCGTAAATGATAAGTTGTGTAACACATCTTTTTGAAGATATCCAAAGTTGACATCTTTAAATTCAATCATTTTTTCATTAGGAATAAGGGTTGAATAACTTCCTTGATCTTCTACTTGCGGTGTTGTTTCAAGTACTTCAAAAACCCTTTGATAACTTGCTGTAGCTTTATTGTAGATTGATAAAACATTCGCAAAGACAATGAGTGCTTGTAAAATACTATTCATATAGTTAATTAAGGCAATAACTTCCCCTTGAGAAAGACTTCCTACATTGACTTGGAAACCACTAGCATAAATAATAATAATGATTGCAAAGTTTACAATTAAATAAGTAAAGGGATTTAATAAAGCTTGTATTTTACCTACTTTTACTTGTTCATCTTTTTGATTTTTTGTTTCTAAATTAAATCTTTTTACTTCATGATTTTGATTTGAAAAAGCACGAATAACACGTACACCTTTTAAGTTTTCTCTTGCTATTAAAGCAATCTTATCTAATAACTTTTGAATACGAGAGAAATAAGGCATCGAAATAATTGTAATTGATAACATCGATACCGCTAAAATAATCGCCCCTACAACAAAGATCATTGATAAAGAACCACTGATCATAAACGCCATAAATAATGAACCAATCATTAAAAATGGAGCTCTTGATGTAAGACGAATCGTCATCGCTACAGCTAATTGAATTTGTACTACATCATTAATAAGTCTTGTCACTAATGATGGTGCTGTAAGGGTATCTAAATTGGCATCATCATATTGATTGATTTGATGATACATGTCTTTTCTAAGTTGTGTCCCCACACTTTGTGATGTAAGGGAAGCATACCATTGACATACAAGGGCAAATAAATAACCAAATACTGCAAGTCCAATTAACACCAGACCACATTTTAAAATATAAGGTGTATCATTATTTGCAATTCCTTTATCAATGACAGAAGCCATAACTACAGGAACACAAAGTTCTAATGCAGCTTCAAAGATTTTAAATAAAAAACCTAGTGTTGCTGAAAATTTATATTCTTTAACGTATTTTAATAGTTTCACTTTCTTCACCTCGGTGTTATTATATGATAAGATTTATCTATATGTAAAATATATATATTATATAATAATTATATTATTAACATATAAAGGAGGATTTATAATGGATATTCGACAAATGAAGTATTTTAAAACAATTGTAGAAGAAGGAACTATTTCTAAAGCTGCACAGGTTTTACATATGGCACAGCCCCCTTTATCTATTCAACTTAAACAATTAGAAGAAGAACTTGGTATTACTTTGTTAAAAAGAGGAAATAAACAAATTGAATTAACAGATGCAGGAATGCGTTTTTATAAAAGATGTCTTCAAATATTAGATTTGACTGAAATTACTAAAAATGAATTAAAAGAATCTTTTCAAGATGTATTAAGAATTGGAATTACTTCTTCTAATGGTGGTTTAATTCAACAAGATAATATTAAGCATTTTATTGAACACTATGATCATGTTCAATATCGTATTTATGAAGGTTCTACTTATGAAATACTTGATTTATTATTGTCTCATAATATTGATTTAGGGATTGTTAGAACTCCTTTTGATACTTCTAAAGTTAATACGTTTTATTTAGAAAAAGAACCTATGATTGTTATAGGTAAAAAAGAATATTTTAAAAGACCTATTTCTAAAATGAAAGACTTAAAAAAGATACCTTTGATTATCCATCAAAGATATCTTCCTTTAATCAATGATTATAGCCTAAATAAACACATTCAAATTCAAATAAAAGTGACTTGTGACGATAGCCGAACTTCTCTTATTTGGGCAAACAGTGGTATTGGTGTTGCTATCGTTCCTTTAAGTAGCTTATCTTTAAATTATGATTCTTCTTTAGAATATGCTTATTTAGAAGATAAAGATTTATATACAGGTATTGCTTTTATTACGAGAAAGAATGAAGAAACACCTATTCTTATAAATCAATTTATTGAATGTTTTAAATAAGTAGAGATTAATTTAATCTTTACTTATTTATTTTATATTCAATAGCTTTTTTGTATAAAAAAAGAGGATATTTCTATCCTCATAATTGATTAGTTATTAATTAATTTATCTTCATCAGACCAAGAATAAAGTTTTCTAATTTCTTTTCCGACTTTTTCTGATTCATGTTCTGCAGCTAATTTTCTCATTGCTTTGAAATGTGCTTGTCCTCCAGCTGCTGACATGTCTAATAAGAAGTCTTTTGCGAATGTTCCATCTTGGATATCTTTTAAGATTTGTTTCATTGCTTTCTTTGTATCTTCTGTGATGATCTTTGGTCCTGTAATATAATCTCCATATTCTGCTGTATTTGAAATTGAATATCTCATTCCTTCAAATCCTGATTGATAGATTAAGTCTACGATCAATTTCATTTCATGGATACATTCAAAGTATGCGTTTCTTGGATCATATCCTGCTTCTACTAATGTTTCAAATCCTGCTTGCATTAAAGCACATACTCCACCACATAAGACTGCTTGTTCTCCAAATAAGTCTGTTTCAGTTTCTGTTCTGAATGTTGTTTCTAGTACACCTGCTCTTGCTCCACCGATTGCTAATGAGTATGCTAATGCGATATCTTGTGCTTTTCCTGTGTAGTCTTGTTCTACGGCTACTAGACATGGTGTTCCTTTTCCTGCTTGATATTCACTTCTTACTGTATGTCCTGGTGCTTTTGGTGCAATCATTGTTACATCAACATTTTTTGGTGGTACGATTTGGTTGAAATGAATATTGAATCCATGAGCAAACATGAGCATGTTTCCTTCTTCTAGATTTGGTTCAATTGATTCTTTATAAAGTTTTGCTTGTAATTCATCGTTGATTAAGATCATGATAATATCTGCTTTTTTAGCAGCTTCTGCTGAAGTATAAACTTCAAATCCTTGTTCTTCAGCTCTTTTCCATGATTTTGATCCTTCGTATAATCCTACGATGACTTTTACTCCTGATTCTTTTAAGTTTAATGCATGTGCATGTCCTTGTGAACCATATCCGATGATGGCTACTGTTTTCCCATCTAATAATGATAAGTCACAATCTGATTCATAAAAAATTTTTGCCATTTTTATTTTCCTCCGTTTATTTTTATTACTCGATTTCCTTTTTCGCTATTCATTATACGTCTAACGTTGTCTTATGTCAATAGCGTTGTCTGCTCTCTTTAAATATTTTTTTAACAATCATCAATTATTTCTTTTCTAACTTTAATTGATTGATTGCCCTCAAGATGTGAATACGCATAGCACTTTTAGCTCCTTCAGCGTTTCTTGCATTCATAAACTCCATAATCGTTTTATTATCTGAAATAATATTTTGATTAGAAACATGTTCATATTCATAAAGAAATACCCCTTTTTGAATAGATTCTTGAAGTACTGGTTCTAACCTAGACATAAATTCGTTATGCGTTGCTTGAGCAATAGAACAGTGAAATAACATTTCTTGTTTTGCATAACTTTTTTTATTTGTAATACAGTCTTCAATTTCATTTTTGATTGCATTGATTCTTTCCAATTCTTTATCCGTTGCTCTAAGTGTTGCATAATAAGCAATTTCTGGTTCAAAAATCAAACGGATTTCGTAGAGATCATCTGCTCCCATTTTAACTTCTGGAGGTATATTGAACTTTTCATAACTTTGAACATCATAATCTTCTCTAACAAAAGTTCCTTTCCCTCTTTTAATTTCTAAAACATGTCGTGTTACTAAAATACGTATCGCTTCTCTTAATGTAATACGACTAACTCCTAATTCTTTAGATAATTCAATCTCATTAGGAAGTTTATCTCCTGGTAAATATTTCTTTTCAACGACGATCATCGAAAGGAGCATCTCAGCAATATCATCCGATAACCTTTTTTTCTTATCCATAGTTTCCCTCGATTCCTTAGATTACTTGAAATTCTATCACAAAAATAATAATTATTCTATGCCCTTTTGTCCATACATCCTTTTTTAATTCCTCATATAGTACAATGAAAGGAGGTTATTTATGGACAATATAGCCAATCAAGCCACTTTGCTTTACAACAATATGACAACTAATTCAAATACAGTAACAACTCAAATATTAAGTCTCTATGACTTAACTGCTACTAAAGAAGCACTTCTTGATACTTATACCCCTAATCAAACAATCACTTATGTAACAAGAGTAGAAAATACAGGAAGTGCTTCACTTTATAATTTAACAGTTGTTGATGATTTAGCTAAAGGACTCACTCAATATGTTGATAATAGTGTAGAAGGTTATTTAAATGGTACACCGATTGAAGTAAACGTACAAATAACAAATAATACAGTTATTTTTACCATTGATAATGTAATAAATCCTAATGATAATGTGCTTATTATTTTTGAAACAACGACACCTACAACAAGACCAGATGTGCTTACAAATACACAAACAATTACAGCCAATGGTGGATCAACCACTGGTCCTATCGTTGCTGTCACACCAAATCCTAGCGCTTCTGTAAAACTTGCAAATTATGTATCATTAGATATTACCAAATCAGCAAATAAAGCTAGTATTTATAGTGGAGACACACTTGTTTATACTTTCCAAATTATCAATAATGGTAATGAAACTGCAACAAATGTTTCATTTAGTGATGTTTTCCCAACAGGATATACAATTAATAGTATTTCTCTAACAACACCTGATTCACCTACACCTATTATCTATGATCCAACAACTTATGTTACTGGAACAACACTTACAATTCCTAATTTAGCTATTCCTGTAGGTACTAGTACGCTTACTGTTTCAGGAATTTATACAAATTAAAATGGATGCCATGGCATCCATTTTAATCGTATAATTGAAAATTTAAATGATAGACAAGAGAATCAAACATTTTTGTATTAAATCCATAAGCAATACAATCATCTACTTCTCCATCCCAATCATTATTTAACTGATCTAAAACTTCTTGAGCTTTTTCTTTATCAATTTGACATGTTGCAAAGAATTCTACTGCATCTTTTTCCATTTGTGATTCTTTGTAAGGAGATACTGAAAAATCAGGATAGATTTCTAATAATTCCTCTTTTACTTTTTGATAATCTTCTTCTTTTGAACTTGATATAACAACATATAATGTTCCTAACATTATTTCATCATCCTTTCTTTAAACTTTGATATATTTTCAAAATCATCATTTTGTCTTTTTTCTATATCATGATATAACTTACTTACCTTAAATGCAATCATGATAAAATAAAGAATAAGCATTACAATTAAAATGACAAACCACATAAAAATAAACCAACCCATATTACATAACTCCTTTATCTAATTGATGTAAATCTATATGATAAAAAATATAAAGCATGATTGCAGCAGCAATCCAAGCAAGAACCTCTGCTAAATATATTCCATAAACACCTATATAATGCGGTAAAATAAGTGCTGCTGATACTCTCATAATTAACTCAACAATTCCTGATACCATTGGAATAATCGTGTTTTCTATCCCTTGAAGAGCACTTCTATAAGAATATAACATATATAAAACTGGTAAACAAACAGCCATTGTAAATAAATAATCATAAGCATATTTTAAAACAATTTGTGTTTGTTTTGGTGTCGTAGATATAAAAAGTAATAATACTTTTTTACCAAAGAATAGAATAACGATCATAATAACAATGGAAATAAAAACAGATAAAATATTTGCTTGAAAAACACCGGATTTCATTCTTTGATATTTTTTAGCTCCATAGTTTTGTGAAACAAAGGTTGTAATTGCATAACCAAAGGATATAGCAACAACTTCTAATATTCCATAGAGTTTATTTGTTGCTGTATAACCAGCAATAAATAAGAAACCAAAGTCATTAACTACAGATTGTAAAACAATTCCACCAAAAGCAATAATCAAGTTTTGAAAAGCTAATGGTAAACCTAATTTAATGAGTTGATAAATAAGTTTTTGATCTATTTGAAAAGTTTCTTTTTTAATTTTAAAGGGTAATTCTTTTCTTAATTTAAAATAACAAAAAGTAGCTGCAAATAATTGTGAAATCAATGTTGCTATTGCTGCACCAGCAATTCCTTGATGAAAGATACAAACAAATAATAAATCAAGTATAACGTTTAAACAAGCAGCAATGACCATTGCAATAAGCGGTGTACGACTATCTCCTATAGCTCTTAAAATACTTGAAAAACAGTTATAAAAGATCACAATTAAAGCTCCACCAGACATGATTCTTAAATAGGTAATAGATCCTTGAATCGTATGACTTGGTGTATTTAATAGTTTTAATAAAGGTTCGATAATTATTTGTGAAAAAATGATAACTAAAATTGCTATTACAAAACATGAAAGATAGGACATCGCAATTGATTTTTCCATTCCTTTTTCATCATTAGCCCCTAAACAATTAGATACACGAATTGAAAATCCTTGTGTAAAACCCATTAAAAGTCCTAAAATAGCCCAGTTGATCCAATCTGCTCCACCAATAGAAGCTAATGCATCAACACCTACAAAACGCCCTACAATCATGGTATCTACCATGATATAAAGTTGTTGTAAAAGATTACCGAACATTAAAGGTAAAGCAAAGAAAAAGATAAGTTTTAAAGGATGACCTGTAGTTAAATTTTTCATAAATTTCCTCCATAGATTTAATTATTAATAGTTTTTAATATAAAGTCAATCATATTGTTTTTTTATTTTTTGATTTTAGGTTATAATGTATAGAGGTTAAAGGAGAGAGTAGTATGGCTAATTGTAATCATGATTGTAATTCATGTAAAAGTACATGTTCAAAAAAAGATTTTTTAGCACCAATGAATGCACATTCTCATGTAAAAAGTGATTGGTGTTGTAAGTGGTAAAGGAGGCGTTGGAAAGTCTTCAGTAACTTCATTATTGGCGCTTGCTAAACAAAGAGAAGGATATAAAGTAGCTATTCTAGATGGTGATATTACAGGACCTTCTATAGGACGTATTTTTGGCGTAGAAAACAAACAAGTTTTATCTAATGGTAAAGAATTCACACCTGTTGAAAGTAGTCAAGGAATTAAAATTATGTCTACGAATTTATTATTAGAATCAAATGATACACCAGTTATTTGGCGTGGCCCCGTACTTGCAGGAATGATCAAACAATTCTGGTCTGATGTAATGTGGGGAGATGTTGATTATATGTTTGTTGATATGCCTCCAGGAACAGGAGATGTTCCACTTACAGTTTTTCAATCACTTCCATTAAATGGTATAATCATTGTGACAAGTCCTCAAGAACTTGTAGGGATGATTGTAAGTAAAGCTGTTAATATGGCTAAAAAAATGGATGTTGATATTATTGGTATCGTTGAAAATATGTCTTATGTTAAATGTCCTGATTGTGATAAGAAAATTTATATGTTTGGTAAGAGTCATAGTCAAGAAGTGGCTGATCGTTATCAACTTCCATTACTTGGTCAATTACCTATTGATAGTGAATTGACTCAATTGTCTGATCAAGGTTATGTTGAAAATTATCATTCTGATTGGTTTGATGAGTTTTCTCAAAAAGTAAAAGATATTTAAAAAAGCACTCACGTGCTTTTTTAATTTAGTGGTTCATTATTACGATTCATGAAGTCTTTTACGGCATCATTTAAAACATCATTTAAATACCTACTAAATTCATCTTTATCTTCTACATTAGATAATTGAATAGGCATGTTTACAACACCAACATGAACATTTTCATCAGCCATAAGTTTTTCAATATCACCTGATTGTCCAAACATTTTTGATGCTGCTTGCATTGTTTTACAATGTGACATTGTCGCATAATATATATAATCTTCAATTGTTTCCATTCCAGCAACATCTTGAATTTGTTTAAATTGTTCTTCTAATAATTCCATTTCTTCATCATCAAATTCTAAAACAACTTGTTTCATCTCAATCACCTCATATTTCGTGTAATATATTATCACAAACTTTAAAAAAAGATAGTCTTTTTATTATTTATTTCTAACAAGAAATAAACTTATAGGTCTAAAAAATCCCAATGTTAAAACATTGAAAACAGTGATCCAATCTCCATATTTAGGATAAACCTTTTTTATAATTTGATGTGAAATATAAATATTCATAATAAAAGAAAGTAAAATACATCCTAAAAATAATAAAAAGATAATTGTATCTAATGAACCTAATTGAACATTTAAAGAGAGATAAAAAAGAATTGTTCCCATAATTTCAATCATCATTAAAAATAATCCTTCCTTTTCCAATGCTACTTCTTTTCCTAGAAGATATTTACTGTAATAAGGAATCCATGATTTTTTTGAATGTGTTTTATTATATAGAAAAAGACTTTCAAAAATATAATTTTCAACAAGATAAAAGATGCTGATAAAGATCAAAAAAAGATATAATGCATAAAAAGACATAAATAAACCTAAAACTACTAACACACTTATTCCTCCCATAATCTTACCTCCTAAAGAATAAATTCATAAACAATGCCAAAGATTTCTCTTACAAAATATGTAGGAAATAACCACCAAGCAGTATGAGCACTTATAGCATAACTTTTGATATTTAATCGACGAGCTATTGTTTGTGCACGATATTCATGAAATTCATTTGTAATAATCGTGATTGCTTTAGGTAAATTTTCTTTTTTAATTAATTGATAAGAAAACAATATATTTTCTCTTGTAGAAGTAGACTTATCTTCTTGATATAAGCGATGAGGATCAATTCCTTTACTTACAAGATATTGATACATACATTTAGCTTCTGATATTTCTTCATTAGCACCTTGTCCACCTGATAGAATACATTGTAATTTAGGATTTTCATTTAAATATTGATATGTTTTATCAAGTCTTTCTTTTAATGCAAGACTTGGTTTTTTATTTTTAACACGACATCCTAAAACAACAACTGTTGTTTCTTCTTGAGGTAATATATTCATATTTGTAAGTATTTTATAAGAACACGTAGAAATAATTGCTAAAAGGATAATTATGAAAGATAATATTATTTTAGAAAAAATCAAATGATGTAATGGCTTATTAAAAAAGATAATAAGGAAACAACCTAAAGAAACTATCATTCCTGCTGTATTTCCAATATTTAAGATTCCTTTTAATAAAAAAGGAAGTAAAAAAATAATAAAACTTATGATAAAAAATATCAGTAATAAATATTTTATAATTTTCATTGTTTCACCTACTTGGATTCATTCTAACAAAAAATAGAGATTTTGACATCTCTATTTAAAATATTGATCTATTTTATTTTTATTTAGTTCTTCACCGATAACAATTATGACATCTTGCCCTTGATTGATTTCTTGTATAGAGGTATTTTCTTGAGTCATATTGATTTCATACCAGTGTTTTTCTTTTTGATAAAAACCTTTAACTCTCATGACATGACCACAATCTTGATCTTTAAATATATGATTTATTTTTTGAATAAATTCATCTTGATTGAATCTATTATTCATATAATAAAGAGATTGAAAAGCATCATTTTGGTTAAACCATAATTTTTCAATATAATCATTTGTATATTGACTATTTAATAATTCTTGATAATCTTCTTGGGTCATTTCATCCCATTTTTTAATTTTTAATCTTTCTTGTAGAAGAGGTTTTCCATGAAATAAAGCAAGTGCATCATTCATTTGTTGAATTGTTTCTACAATTCTTTCTTTACTTGTAGTATCTACTTTACTTAAAATAATTTTTCCTGCACTTACAATTTGGCTTGCAAGTAAATAAGAAGCTTCTTTAGATAAATTCTTTTCTAATGAGGCATCTACAATTGCAAATACATTTCCTATTTCATACCAATTTGTAAGAGGTTCTTCATGTAAAACATCAAAAAATTCTTCTACATCAAAAATACCTGACGGTTCTACTAAAACACGATCAAACCCTCTCATTCCCATAGATATCAATTTTGTCTTAAAACGTCTTTGATGACAATCCTTATCACAAGCTCCTGCTACCATTTCTAATTCACAGTTTTCTGATTCTAAATCTTGTAATAACATCATATCAACATTAACTGCACCAAAATCGTTTTCAATAATTCCAATTCTATATCCTTGATCAATTAAATATTGAGCATATTTTTTTATGAAAGTTGTTTTACCAGATCCTAAAAAACCTGTTATTAAATCTACTTTTACCATAATCTTCACTCCTTGATTTTATTATATATCTAAAGAAAAAAAAGTCTAATAGAAAGACTCTTTAATCTGTTCTTAACGCTGTTACAGGATCTTCTTTCGCTGCTTTTTTAGAAGGAACAATTCCTCCAAGTAGAGTTAAAATCACGCTTAAAATAATTAAAACAATTCCTGCAACTGGTGGTAAAGAAGCATTAACAGCTGTTGTATCTG
>OHAJ01002217.1_pt1 | contig 13421 bp, 10 predicted proteins | sample 1577101 | NCBI WGS metagenome assembly OHAJ01 (sample SAMEA3541531, study PRJEB24748) | human gut metagenome | biome: human gut; feature: human-associated habitat; material: faeces | place: China | collected 2012
AGCAAAGCTTTTCTCTTGATTTTTTAGAAAGAGGAACATTTACTGAATATCCCTAAAACAAATGCCATTTCCCTAATGTCAGGACAACAATCGAAAACATATCCTAAGACATTATATACATTTTCAGCTTATTTCCCCCTGACTATCTTCTTAATATCATTCAGTTTATTCAGCGCTTCAATAGGAGTAAGATTATTCACATCAAGATTCAATATCTCATCGCGAATCTGACAGAGAATCGGATCGTCCAACTGGAAGAAGCTTAACTGCATACCTCCACGATTCTCGCTCACTTCTGCCAGCGGTTTACCTGCTATGCCCTGTTGACGATTATCAGATTCAAGCTGTTTCAATATCTCATTTGCACGTTTCACAATGCTTTTCGGCATACCGGCCATCTTTGCCACATGAATACCAAAAGAGTGTTCACTACCGCCACGTTCCAGTTTACGAAGGAAGATTACTTTATTATCAACTTCTTTCACCGATACATTATAATTCTTGATGCGCTTGAAAGATTTCTCCATCTCATTCAATTCATGATAATGCGTAGCAAATAATGTACGTGCTTTTGCTTTCGGATGTTCATGGATATACTCTACAATTGCCCAGGCAATGGAAATACCATCATAAGTAGAAGTACCACGACCCAATTCGTCAAATAATACCAGACTCCGGGAAGAAACATTATTCAGGATATCAGCCGCTTCATTCATCTCTACCATAAATGTAGATTCACCGACTGATATATTATCGCTCGCTCCTACACGGGTAAATATCTTATCAACTAAACCGATATGCGCACTTTCCGCAGGAACAAACGAGCCGATTTGAGCCAATAGCGTAATCAACGCCGTCTGACGCAAGAGTGCCGACTTACCGGCCATGTTCGGACCTGTAATAATAATAATCTGCTGTGTATCGCTGTCCAGCATTACATCATTGGCAATATACTTCTCACCTATCGGAAGTTGTTTTTCTATTACCGGGTGACGTCCCTGACGAATATCCAGTACGTCATTATCCTCAATAATCGGACGGATATAACGATTCTCACGGGCCACATTGGCAAATGACAACAAGCAGTCCAAACGTGCAATCTGATTCGCATTAATCTGTATCTGTGGAATAAATTCCATCAATGCCTGTACTAAGTCCGTATATAGCTGCGTTTCCAGAACCAGAATCTTATCTTCCGCTCCCAAAATCTTTTCTTCGTATTCTTTCAGTTCCTGCGTGATATAACGCTCTGCGTTGACCAACGTCTGTTTGCGAATCCATTCGGGTGGAACCTTATCCTTATGCACATTACGGACTTCGATATAATAACCGAATACATTATTATAAGCTACTTTCAAGCTCGGAATACCCGTCTCTTCGCTCTCCCGCTGCTGTATCTTTAGCAGATAATCTTTTCCTGAATAGGAGATTTGCCGCAATTCATCCAAGTCTGCGTTCACACCGTCCTGAATCACTCCACCTTTATTTATCAGTAAAGGAGGATCATTTTTAATCTCTTTGGCAATCCGGTCACGAATAGAAATACAAAGATTCAACTGTTCGCCAATGCGATTCAAGCTCGCATTATCAGCTTCCATACATGCCTGTTTTATCGGCTCAATTGCTTGCAAGGCAACTTTCAACTGAACGACTTCACGAGGCGACACACGCCCTACAGCCACTTTGGAAATAATACGTTCCAGGTCACCTATCAGATGCAACTGTTCTTCAATCAATTCCTTAAAATCTGGTTGGCGGAAGAAATATTCCACTACGTTCAAGCGTTCATTAATCGGCTTCTCATCCTTCAACGGAAAAACCATCCAACGTTTCAACAGACGCGCTCCCATCGGGCTGATCGTTCTGTCGATCACATTGATTAGACTACTGCCTCCATCATTCATATTGCCAATCAGCTCAAGGCTACGCACCGTGAACTTATCCAGACGGACGTATTTATCTTCTTCAATACGTGCCAATGAAGTGATGTGACCAATCTGCGTATGCTGCGTCATTGTCAGATACTGCAGGATAGCACCGGAAGCAATGATACCGTTTTTCAAGTGCTCCACTCCGAAACCTTTCAGATTCTTCGTTTCAAAGTGTTTCAGCAGTTTCTCACGGGCAGTCGTTTCTGTAAATACCCAGTCGTCCAGCTCGAATGTAAAGAACTTGTTACCGAAATTACCTTCAAACATCAGGCGTTTGCCACGTTCAAAAAGAATTTCCTTAGGGGCAAAGTTATTCAACAGTTTGTCTATATAATCAAAAGGTCCTTCTGCAGTAAGGAATTCACCGGTAGAAATATCGAGAAAAGCAACTCCACAGGAAGCCTTTCCGAAATGAACGGCAGCCAGGAAGTTATTCTCTTTATAGTTCAGAACATTATCATTGATAGAAACACCAGGAGTAACCAATTCGGTAATACCACGCTTCACCAGCTTCTTCGTCATTTTGGGGTCTTCGAGCTGGTCGCAGATAGCGACACGTTTTCCAGCGCGAACCAGTTTCGGAAGGTAGGTATCAAGGGCATGATGAGGAAAACCTGCCATCTCGATAGTTTTTCCTTTCCCATTGGCACGTTTTGTCAGTGTGATCCCTAAAATTTCGGCTGCAACGATGGCATCCGTAGAATATGTTTCATAAAAGTCACCGCAACGAAACAGCATCACTGCATCCGGATGTTTTGCCTTCAAATCCAGAAACTGTTTCATCATCGGGGTGAGGACGATCTCTTCTTCGTTCACGGGTGTCTCCTTTTCTTTTTTATTGAGTGCATAATGTGATTATCCTTGCAAAGATAACGGTTTTTCGGCAGAGAATCAACGGTATGCTCCGATTCAATTTTCAAAATTAATGTTACATACCTTGAAATAAGGAGGACTGATTTCTTAACAAGTAGGGGAAAACTATTAAAACGTGTTATAAAACATGCTATTTTTCTTGGATAATTTGCTAATTTCCCAAGAGTCCGTATCTTTGCAATGTGTTTTTCATAGTATTAGATTTAAGGTTAACAAAGGTTGGAGCAAGGCGTTGCTCCTTTTTTTATGCCTATACGCTTCGTCCCTATTTGATATAAACCAGCAGAACTCTCTCTTTTCAATCATCAGATTCTTTTGGCGCAATCTGAAATCCTAGAGATTCGGTTCAGAGCAACCCCACCTTTAAAAATAGATTCATTCCGGTGCTCTAATGAACTAAACTAAACAGTAGCTTCCAATAGCCAGTAAGAGATAACCTGTTTTAATACTGTATTTAGTTTTTCATAATACTTAATTATTAAATTAAAAAATACAGTATTGATTAATGCATTAAAGATGAACCAAAGATATTTTATGGTGATTAATATTCTCTTAATGGCGAGACTTTACAAAAAAAATATTTGTAGAAGATAGATTTTAAGGTTACATTAAGTTTTCATTAATCAAACCATCCTATATTTACAGCAAATCTAATTAAAACCATCGAAAAATAAAAAAATCTGTTTATGTACAAGAGAAAATTCATTCCGTTAGTACTGTTAATGATTTTAATCGTCAATGGATGCAGCAACAAGCAAGAGGTAGTGTTAACTCCGGTTGACTATGTAAATCCCTATATGGGGAATATCAGTCATTTGTTAGTTCCTACTTACCCAACTGTCCATCTTCCCAATAGTATGCTCCGCATCTATCCGGAAAGAGCAGATTACACCTCTGATAAAATAAAAGGCTTACCGGTCATTGTCACCTCGCATCGGGGAAAGTCTGCATTCAGCCTGTCTTTCTATCAGGGAGCAGAGAGCGGATTACAACCGGTATATTACTATTGTTATGATAATGAAGCGATAAAACCCTATTCCTATTCTTCCTATTTTGAAGAAGAAGAGGTTTCCACTAAATTCGCTCCTTCCCACCAGGCAGGAATCTATGAACTAAGTTTCCGGAAAAACAATGCTCCATATTTAATACTTAGTACCACCAATGGTGAGCTTAAAACTACGGAGAATACCATTTCCGGTTATCAGAACATAGATCATCAAACCAAAGTATATGTTTATATGGAGACTTCCGCACTGCCGGAAAAAACGATGACTGTCAGCAAAGAAGAAATAAATCACAGCCACACTGCCATAAAAGGCAAGAACGTGGGTATCGCTCTCTTATATTCAACAGATATAAAAACAATCAAAGTTCGCTACGGCATTTCCTTCATTGATGAAAAGCAAGCAAAAGCCAACCTACAGCGGGAAATAAAAGATTATGATGTAGAAAACCAGATGAACATTGCCAAAAACATCTGGAATCAAACATTAAGTAAAATCAAAGTGGAAGGAATAGACGAAAATGCAAAAGCAATATTCTATACTTCCCTCTACCGGACTTACGAACGGATGATTTGCCTTTCGGAAGACAACCGCTATTACAGTGCTTTCGACAATAGTATCCACAAAGATTCTGTCCCATTTTATACCGACGATTGGATTTGGGACACGTATAGAGCAGTCCACCCCTTACGTGTTATCATCGAACCACAAATGGAAGCTGACATGATTCAGTCTTTTATCAGAATGGCACAGCAAATGGAACATAACTGGATGCCTACATTTCCTGAAGTTACGGGAGACAGCCGTAGAATGAATTCCAATCACGGTGTAGCCACTGTTATTGATTCATATATAAAAGGAATCCGTAACTTTGATTTATCAGCTGCTTACGAAGCCTGCAAACTTGGTATTACAGAAAAAACGTTAGCCCCGTGGTCAGGCATAAAGGGAGGTGAAATCACAAAATTCTATTGGGAAAACGGATATTTACCGGCATTGGCACCGGGAGAACAAGAAACAGCTGACGAAGTACACCCATTTGAAAAACGTCAACCGGTAGCCGTCACTCTAGGTACGTCTTACGATGAATGGTGCCTGGCACAAATAGCCAAACAACTTGGGTATGAGAAAGACTATAACTACTTTCTACAAGGGAGTAAAAACTATCGGAATATTTTCAATCCTGAAACAAAATTCTTCCATCCCAAAAATGCAAAAGGCGAATTCATAGAACCCTTTGATTATGCCACTGCCGGCGGATTAGGTGCTCGTGAAGCATACGGCGAGAATAACGGTTGGATATACCGATGGGATGTTCCCCATAATATTGCTGATTTAATTGAACTGATGGGAGGGAAAGAAGCATTCAGAAATAATCTTGAAACGATGTATAACACCCCATTGGGCGAAGCCAAATATGTATTTTATGCACAATTACCGGATCATACGGGTAATGTAGGTCAATTTTCAATGGCTAATGAACCCAGTATGCACATTCCTTATCTGTACAACTATATAGGAGAGCCCTGGAGAACTCAAAAAAGAGTAAGGACATTGCTCGATGAATGGTTTAGAAATGACCTGATGGGACTCCCGGGCGACGAAGATGGCGGAGGAATGTCAGCATTTGTAGTCTTTTCCATGCTAGGTTTCTATCCTATTACTCCTGGTTTGCCTATTTATGTCATCGGAACTCCTATGTTCGAAAGAGCAGTTATTGAAACAGGAGCCGGCAAATCATTCGAAGTTATTGCGCACAACTATTCGCCGACAAATAAATATATCCAATCAGCCAAATTAAATGGCAAAGATTGGAACCAATCCTGGTTCGAACATAAAGAACTGATGAATGGCGGCAAACTGGAATTTACAATGGGAAACACTCCCAATAAGAATTGGGCGGCAGACAGTGTGCCCCCTTCTTTTGAAATGAATAAATAACAGAATATGAATAAAATATTATTTGTCCTTTTATCGCTTTTGACTTCTCTGCAATCATACTCCCAAGAGCAAAATGAAAAAGAAGTTTCATTTCTCTTGTTGGGAGATATACACTATGATTTATTGGAAGATCACGATATGGAATGGTTATCCACCAAACCGGATGATCTGCGCCAAGTTACCAAAGAATATTCAGTATTCACGAAAAATACATGGCCGGAATTCTCCCGGATAATCAGCGGGCAAGTTCAAAAACACCAGCCGTCAATAAAAGCCGCTCTGCAAATGGGGGACTTGTCAGAAGGATTGGCCGGTTCTCCACAAAAAGCAATACAGATGGCTAACAGTGCCTTTAAAGCTGTCAACAAAATGAATCTGAAAGTACCTTTCATTATGACTAAAGGTAATCATGATATCACAGGGCCAGGGGCTAAAGAAGCTTTTGAAAAAGTATACTTACCCAATATGGCAAGGTTGGCAGGACATCCATCCTTACAGTCAGCCAATTACACTACTACTCTTGATGATGTATTATTTGTGTGTTATGATCCATGGGATCGGAATCCGGAAGGGCTACAACAATTAGAAAAGTCACTAGCCGGTTCGAAGGCAACTTACAAGTTTGTCATGTTACACGAGCCTGTGATTCCGGTAAACGAAAGATGCTGGCATGTATTCCGACAAGATAATGCCAAGAGGATGCAATTAGAATATTATGCCGCATTTGGAGAAAAGCCATACGATACAGTCAACATATCCGAATTACTTACTTCTAATTAAAAACATATTAGCCATGAATGTAAAATTTAAAGCTCATTTATTTATTTTCTCCTTATTCTTTTGCTATAATCTATCAGCACAAGAAATCGTCAAAGGAGATTTTAAGAACGAAAATCCACAAAGTTCGTATGTTCCTTCATTTGACATGGATGCTACCGACAAACCGGTGAAGAATGTCATCTTAATGATAGGTGACGGCATGGGACTGGCACATATCTGTTCAGGAATGTATGCCAATCAAGGACAGCTTACTATCACTAATTTAAAAACATGCGGTTTCGTCAGAACGCAATCCGCCAACAAGTTTACAACAGATTCAGCTGCTTCCGGAACTGCTTACTCAACCGGAAAAAAAACTAAAAACGGAGCACTCGGAATGGATGAAAATAACCAAGTTATTCCCAACTTACCGGAGAAGTTATCCGGCTATGGCTACATTTCAGGAATCGTTACCACTGACAATCTCGACGGAGCTACTCCTGCTGCTTTCTTTGCTCACCAACCGGAACGTGGAATGTCTAAAGAAATATGGGCAGATCTTCCTAACAGTAAGCTGACATTCTTTTCTGCCGGTAGTTATGAACTATTTGAAAAACAAGCACCAAACGTTCAAAAGGAAATCAAAAAAGAGTTTACCATCATAGAAGAACCGAATGACAAAGCCATCAAGAAATCTAAAAAACTAGGATATTTACCCACAAAGAGCAAAACGGCTTCTGTAAACGAAAACCGGGGAGATTTCCTTCCGTCTACCACCCAAATGGCTATTGACTATCTTTCGAGCAGGAGTACTAACGGTTTCTTCTTAATGGTAGAAGGTGCCCGAATAGATAAAAGTGCGCACAACAATGATTATTCGGCAGTTGTCCGTGAAGTATTGGACTTTGACAAGGCGGTAGAAGCTGCTATCAGATTTGCAGAAAAAGATGGAAATACATTAGTGATTATTTCAGCTGATCATGAAACCGGAGCATTAGCTTTACGTGACGGAAACATAAAAGAAGGCAAAATGAAAGCAATGTTTGTATCTAAAGGACATACACCAATCATGGTTCCACTGTTTGCATACGGTCCACAATCCAAGCTTTTTGGTGGTGTTCAGGAAAACAGCGATGTTAGTAATAAAATTCTCCAATTACTCGCTAAATAAGATATAAAACAGATCTGTCATTCAAACTGAAATAAGAAAGAATTTCTTCTTTGCATATAGAAAAAATTCTTTCTTATTTCTTTTCTGCCAGATAAACACCCAATTATAATACAAGCTGCCCCATCAAAGTAATCCATGTAATTCGCAATGAAGCAATTGCCGTATTTCTTTATTTTGAGAATACCCCTACTTTTTTCTATCTTTAAATAAAGCGATTATGACTACTTTTAGAATAGGATAAAAGATGATCAAAGCCCTCGCACCCCAAATGGTTAAAAGTAGACCTTGCAAGATGGGCATTATTTGAATTTTATATGGATCCTTGAACAATCCTAAAACACATAAACTTATTCCACTTAAAAAAATCACTAAAAAGAATACTGCACATATAAAAATGGGAAACGGACCGTCATATTCAGTAAAATCGGCTAATCCAAGCCATTTCTTCCATTTTCTCCGCCGTTCTTTCCTCCTTTCTTCCGGTTCCCTTTCTTTCCTCATTCTCTCCCACTCTATCACACGCCGACGGAATTCCTCTTGGGGACGCTGTAAGCTGAGATTGTATCTCCGCATCTTTTCGCTGATGCGTTTCTTTTTTCTTTTTGTCATTCTTGTATTTGTTATTTCTTATGTGTTTTTACCTATTTATTTCTTTTCTGCCTGATAGACTCCAAAAATAATGCAACCTGCTCCCAATAATGTAATCCACGTGATTTTTTCGTGGAGAATGATAACCGAAGCTACCATAGTCACCAACGGATTGAGATAGATATAATTGGAGGCTCTAACGGTTCCCAACTGTTTCAATACCACATTCCAAAGGACATAACAAACCAAGGATGCCAGGACGGCCAGAAATAAGAGATTGGATAATACAACCGGTTTTAAAAGTACATCGAAATCCGGTTGCAGCGGATGAAGAAGAAAGGCGGGAAGTATGGTCAATACTCCATAAAAGAATATTTTGCGGGTGATAAATACAGTGGGGTAACGCCCTGTCATTTTCTTTATCACCAAACTATAAAATGCCCACGACAGGGCGGCAAGTAAAGTGAGCAAATCCCCTACCGGAGATAATTTGAGTACAAAACTACCGTTAAAGACCACCAGTCCCACCCCGATTAAAGCTAATATGGAACCATAAATCAAACCTTTGGTGGCTTTTTCACTCTTATAAAAGAGAAGGGAAAGAATGGTAGTAAGCAGGGGAGCTGTGCAAATGATGAAAGCGACATTGGATGCTTGTGTGATCCCCAAAGCTGTATTCTCTGTAAAGAAATAGAGTGAACCACCGAAGAAACCTCCTGCCATCAACCAAAGTTCGTCTTTCCAATTACCCGCAAACAGACGTTTGGGAGAAATCACCCAAATACCCAGATAAGCAATGAAAAAACGATAAAAGAATATCTCCTGTGGGGTCAGTCCGTGATTAATCAATACTTTGGTTGATATGAAAGTCAATCCCCAGATAGCAACTACAAGTATCGCAATCAGATGGTAATATCCATGCTTCAATTCCATAATGGTGGTGATGTTTGTTTAATAGAGTGCAAAGATAGCGAGAAGTTATGGAATGTTTGTTTGGAGAAGTAACAAAAAGCCCGTACCTTTGTTTATGTTCAAAGAAAGTTCCTAAAATAAGGTATAAGTTATGGAAAAATATATAGCACCGGACAGGAAACGTATCCCATACGGCATGATGAACTTTGCAGTAATCCGCCGCGACGACTGTTATTATGTAGACAAAACCCGGTTTATACCCATGATAGAAGAGGCGGACAAGTTTTTCTTCTTTATTCGTCCGCGCCGTTTCGGCAAAAGCCTCACAGTAAATATGTTGCAGCACTATTATGATATACTTGCCAAGGATAAGTTCGATGCCCTGTTTGGCGACCTTTACATCGGAAAGCACCCTACGCGCGATCGAAACAGCTATCTGGTACTATACCTCAACTTCTCCGGAATAGTAGGCGAACTGCACAACTACCGCAAAGGACTGGACGCGCATTGCCAAACAATGTTCGACTATTTCTGTGACATTTACGCCGACTATCTCCCCAAAGGCATCAAGGAAGAACTCGACAAAAAAGAAGGAGCTGTCGAACAATTTGAATACCTGTTCACAGAATGTAATAAGACCAACCAACGTATTTACCTCTTTATTGACGAATACGACCATTTCACCAATGCCATCCTCTCGGATATAGAAAGCCTGCATCGCTATACGGACGAAACACATGGCGAAGGTTATCTGCGCGCCTTCTTCAATAAAATCAAAGCCGGAACCTATTCCAGCATCGAGCGTTGTTTCATTACCGGCGTAAGCCCCGTGACAATGGACGACCTCACAAGTGGTTTCAATATCGGAACCAACTACTCACTCACACCGGAATTCAACGAGATGATAGGTTTCACGGAAGAAGAAGTGCGCCAAATGCTCACTTATTATTCCACCACCAGTCCATTCAACCACAGTGTGGACGAATTGATAGAAATAATGAAACCTTGGTATGACAACTACTGCTTTGCAGAAGAATGTTACGGTGAAACCACTATGTACAACTCCAACATGGTACTCTACTTCGTCAAGAATTATATTCAACGAGGCAAAGCCCCCCGGGATATGGTAGAAGACAATATCCGTATCGACTACGAAAAATTACGTATGCTCATCCGGAAGGACAAAGAGTTTGCTCATGATGCCTCCATCATACAAACATTGGTGAGCGAAGGCTACGTCACCGGAGAACTGAAAAAAGGTTTTCCTGCCGTCAATATCACCAACCCCGACAACTTTGTGAGCCTGCTCTACTATTTCGGTATGCTCACCATTAGCGGCACGTATAAAGGAAAGACCAAACTCACCATCCCTAATCAGGTAGTCCGCGAACAAATCTACACTTATCTGCTAAGTACCTATAACGAAGCCGAACTCAATTTCAGTAGTTACGAAAAGAACGAACTTGCCAGTGCTCTTGCCTACGATGGCGACTGGAAAGCCTATTTCGGTTATATTGCCGACTGCCTGAAACGTTACACTTCCCAACGCGACAAACAGAAAGGTGAACTTTTTGTCCACGGCTTTACGCTTGCCATGACGGCACAAAACCGTTTCTACCGTCCTATTTCCGAACAGGACACACAGGCAGGCTATGTCGACATTTTCCTCTGTCCGCTACTGGATATCTATTCAGACATGAAGCACAGCTACATTGTAGAACTGAAGTATGCCAAGTATAAAGATCCCGAAAGCCGCGTGGAAGAACTACGACTGGAAGCTATTGACCAAGCCAATCGCTATGCTGACACTGATACGGTGAAGAGAGCAGTCGGCACTACACAGCTTCATAAGATTGTGGTGGTATACAAAGGAATGGATATGCCGATATGCGAAGAGGTTTAACAGATAGGCTAACAATATGAAAAGATCAATAAAACGTTTGCCCAAACGCACGCAAGAAGAGTTGGCGGTGTTGCAAGAGCTGATATTGTCGAATCTTACGAATGTGCGTATGATTATCTTGTATGGAAGTTATGCGCGGGGAAAATATGTCATCTGGGATGAAACATACGACGAACGTGGAGTAACTACTTACTACCAAAGTGATTTGGATATTCTGGTGATATGTGATACGAGAGACGCAAATAAAGCAGAGAGGCATGCGCGCGAGGTGATCGTTCCTAAATATGATACAAGAATGGAAGGAAAGCGGCATCCGGCACCGCCTAATATTATTGTAGAAACTCCAGTGACCATTAATAGAGCTATAAGAAGGAAGCATTATTTCTTTTATGAAATTATAAAAGACGGAATTCTGTTGTATGACAATGGTACGTTTCATATTGGCAAACCTGAAAAGTTGCCGTATCGGGAGATTAAGCAATATGCAGAGGAAGAATATGAAGAATGTTTTCCTTTAGCAGAAGGATTCTTAAGACATGGCGAACTAGCCTATGAAGATGGAGACTATAAATTAGGTTCTTTCTTATTACATCAAGCCTGCGAGCGCTTCTACAAATCATTTACGCTTGTGTATAACGGAATTCGCCCTAAATCTCATGAATTAAAAGTACTGGGAGCGATGGTCAGAAGCTGTTCACGAGGATTTGCTAATGTGTTTCCTACCAATACTTTCGAAGATAATAAAGCATTTGATAAATTATGCAGGGCATATATCGAAGCGCGATACAACCGGCTGTTCACCGTCAACAAAGAGGAATACGAGTATATGCTGGCACGAACAGAGGTACTGCGCGAAGTGACTATCCGAGAATGTGCTGCACGCATAACATATTACGACGAGATGATAGAAAAAGAAGAGAAAGACAAGATATAACCATATATTGTAAAAACCTCCAATTTTTTATAATCTGGAATTTCTAGTTGTGCAATCTGTTCTTCCTTGCCACTCTCGCTTAGTTGGTATACCGCAACACTTTTCCCAGATCCTACGTTCGTTGTATTATGAGGGTAAATTCGCCCATCTTGTTTATTTGTGATTTTTTCATCCCAAATCCAGAATTTTTTCTCAGGATTTGAAACTTCTTTCGTTATAAGTTTCATATTTTGCCTCGCACCTTTTTCATGTGCATCTTCCAATTTACTCCTGTTTCCCTTTCATCATCTGACCCAGAATCGCATTCTTCGTGCTATCACTCAAATAGGCCTTGTTTAGCGTTTTCTTAGTATAATTCAGATAAGTTCCAGCCGTTTTCTCTGTCAGAAGTGCAGTAAAGTAACGTTCCCAGCTGAAATAGTCTTTGCCATCGATGTAGTCAGACGGTGTCTGCAATATCTGTGCAACCTCCGTATCTTTCAGGATTCCAGAAGAAAGTATCAGCCATTCAAAGGATTCCGGCAAATATAGCACTAGATTTTCTCTTGTATGCACCAGCTGCAATACCCTGTCCATTTCAGGACCAAATGCTGCACCATCTGCAATCACCATAATTTTTTCATCCCTATGAGCCTTCAAATAGGAAAACACATTGGACTTTCCGTTTGCAGTATCACACTGCATTTGATGCTCTGCACAGACCGCGTCAAAAAACTGATAACCCGAATTGCTGTCCTCGGTCAGAATTTTCTCCGGCTTAATATTCTCAGTCGTACTATCCGGGTAAATTCGATAGAACGAATGATAGCTCTGTTTCAGTGAGCCATACTTACCAGAGGTTCGGATACCATACACTTCTTCCACACTGTATGGCAAGGCAGACAAACCCTCTCTGGTCACGATGACGTAATAGTTGTCCGTCTGCTGAATCGCACGCGCAAAATCTTTGATCCTGACAAACTCGTTTCCTTCGTCGATAAAAACAATGCTGTCCTGAATATTGTCAAGTTGTCCCTTCCAAAGATTTCCTTCTACCACGTAGCAACTTTTATCACAATTTAGAGTAACCGGTCCACTCTCTCCATCGTTCATATGGGTACGGATCATATCTACGAGAGTCGTTTTACCCGTTGCGCTATCCCCGCGAATGATGGTTAAGTTGCGGCGCAGTTCAAATTCATATTTCAAGTACTTTGTGCCAACGACCACTTTATGAATGCCTTTCATTTCTGTCAGCCCCTTTACACAAATTCCCCTGCGACCCAAATCAGTTCTTCCATACTGTGAACGATTTGATTCGTATTTAATACTTTTACTGTAAATGGCTTTTTGCCAAAATCCATCAGGTGGCGCAGATTCACTGTGCGATCTTCCCTCTCTGCAATTTTACGCTCTGGCTGCCGCC
>OHAJ01002221.1_pt1 | contig 13411 bp, 9 predicted proteins | sample 1577101 | NCBI WGS metagenome assembly OHAJ01 (sample SAMEA3541531, study PRJEB24748) | human gut metagenome | biome: human gut; feature: human-associated habitat; material: faeces | place: China | collected 2012
AGCGCGCCGCCGTAGATGAAGGCGTCCCGGTCGTGCAGCGTAGAACCGTCATGCACTCTGCCGGTGAAGCTATTATGGCACACCGTTTTAAAGAATACCAGCCATACAAAGGAGAAATCGAACGTCGTACCAATGGTTCTATGATTGCCATGGAAAGCGGAACCGCTTTTGCTTATGCTATCGACAAATTGCAGGATCGCGGTAAATTCTTTATCTTCCCGCAGGATGAAGTCTATGCAGGACAGGTGGTAGGTGAACACTCTCACGACAATGACTTGGTTATCAACGTTACCAAATCAAAGAAGTTGACCAATATGCGTGCTTCCGGTTCGGACGATAAAGTTCGTCTGATTCCTCCCGTTCAGTTCTCACTCGAAGAAGCATTGGAGTACATCAAGGAAGACGAATATGTAGAAGTAACCCCGAAAGCAATGCGTATGCGTAAAGTCATTTTGGACGAAATAGAGCGCAAACGTGCGAACAAGATCTAAAACAATTCACTTCAGATAAAACAAGAAAGCCCGTTGGAGAAGAATCTTTAGCGGGCTTTTCTTATTTTTTCAGCTCAACCATATTCAGTAACTTCCGCACAACCCAATAGCCGACTCTAGCTTCTGAAATACCTTTCTGCAACCGATGTGGACATACAAAATTATCATCTTTGATTTCCGCTTCCATATAATAGAAACAACAGAAAGGATCTAGTTCAAATGCCTTTGCATATTCCAGAATATGAGTCGAAATAAGAAAATGACAATTGGAATACTCCTTCAATAATTCATTTACCGCAACGGAAGCCTCAAATGCATCTTTAGCATTAGTCCCCCGAAACATCTCATCCAGAATGACCAGGCATTTCTTTCCGGTTCCCGCCTTTTGTAGAACTTCCTTAATACGAAGCACTTCCGCCATAAAATGACTTCGCCCGTCCCGCAAAGAATCAGGCAAGTTGATAGATGTATATATCCCCTCATAAACAGGACAAATCATTGACTTAACTGAAACGGGCAGACCGCAATGAGCTAACCAGACAGCCAGCGCCAAAGCCTTCAAAGTTGTCGATTTTCCCGCCATGTTGGAACCTGTAAAAAGACATATATTCCCACAGGACATTTCCCAATTATTCTCTTGCGCATTTTCCACAAAAGGATGTACAATACCTTCAACAGAGAACTCCATTGTCTGCACCATGGTCGGAGTGAAACAGAAATTCTTTGCCTTCGCTACCCGATGCGCCGTCCTGCAAACATCAAACATGTAGACAACAGACAACAACTCCCTTATGGACAATAACCGTGTACAACGAAATAAATAATCATATTTATCTATGGTATAATTCGACAAGCGTGCCTTTTCATCTAAAGTTTGTTGCAGAACTTCCTCTAATTCACTTCCATGCAAAAGTTCCTGTACCTTATCAGCTGTTTCTTTTAAAAGTTGTGGCATATTCCCCCCTGCTGCAATAGTCCATTTCTCCAAACGGTGCAACATGAGAAAAACCAATTTCACTCCTCGGGAAACCACATACCGGTTCGGGTCATATCGTACAAGACGATCAATAATCGTCGCACATGAAAGTAATATATTTGCTCCCCTTATCTGTTCGCGATATTCCAGATAATATTCAATAAAGTCCAGTTCTTCCTCATTTAAAGGAAGTTCCGGCAAGAAATCCCAGGCGATAGCTTCCTGACGTTTACAAATCTCTTCCCAATCACTCAACGGATGCATAATCCAATCCAGCATCAGCGACTTTCCTTTCTTCGTTTCTGCTTTTAAAAACAAAGAACAAAGCGCCTGCTCACCATACACATTCCCTGTAACGTTCAAATCCGCATAAGTCTGTTTATCAGCGTCCAAATATACCATAGTATGATTTTTATCCAACTTCACAAAAATAGACAAAGAAAGAATAGACTAGTAATAAAGAACTTTTTAATAAGCTTTTTTAATACAACAACACTCCCACTACACCAGCAAGACAGATCAGCAGAATAGGATGTAGCTCCCATTTCCATGTAATCAGAAAAGCACCGGCAAAAATCCCAATACTTTTATAATCAATAAAGTTATCTTTGTTCATCATCAGTAAGGCTGCCGAAGCAATCAATGCCACAGACATAGGAAGCAGCCCCGACATCGCCGCCTTGATATACTTATTATCTTTGCATTTGGCAAAGAAATAAGAAATGAGCAATACTAAAATAAAAGAAGGCAAACAAACTGCCACAGTAGCAAGCACCGCTCCCCATACACTTTGTGTAACTGCATATCCCACGTAAGTAGCACTATTAATTCCAATCGGCCCCGGTGTCATTTGCGAAATCGCCACTACATCCGTAAATTGCTGGGGAGTCAGCCAATGATGAATATCCACAATTTCGTGTTGAATAAGGGAAAGCATAGCATAGCCACCTCCGAAGCCAAACGTACCGATCTTCAGATACACCCAAAGTAATTGTAAATATATCATGCCTTTATATCTTTAATCTTATCTTTCAACCATAAAGTATAAACCAGTCCGCCCGCAATTCCCGCCAATACTACATAAATAGGAGAAAGTCCGAATTGCCAGATCAACACAGTAGCAATGAGGGGGGCCATCAACTGTATATATTTCAGCTTCAATGCCCTAACCGCAGATATGCAAGGGAATAAAATCAATGCCACCACTGCCGGCCGTATTCCGTTAAAGATACGGATCATCACCTCATTATCCTGAAAACGGGCAAAGAACATCGCAATCAACATCATAATAACAAAAGAAGGCAATATGGTAGCCAGTGCGCACACCAGGCTACCAATCACCTTATGAAGTTTATAACCTACAAAAATAGATATGTTTACTGCGAAAACACCGGGCAATGACTGGGTCAAGGCAAACATTTCCATAAATTCCTCTTTACTCATCCACTTTTTCTTGACTATCTCCCGTTCTATCAACGGAATCATGGCATATCCACCTCCAATGGTGAACATGCCAATTTTCGCAAATGTATAAAAGAGTTTCAAATAAGTAACAATCATTTTTCTGTCAGCGTTTTAGCAATTCCCCCTTCACGCTATCATACTTTAGTTGATAACTATGTCCTTTTACAGTTTTAAAAGACAAAGTCTTGCCGGCATATTTCACAATACATCTTTCACCCGACTTTGACAGGATAGTCGCTTCCTTCAAAAGTCCGTTCTCCCATATCATGTCTACCTCGAAATTTCCTTTCGCACATATACCCCGGACAGAGCCTTCCTTCCATGCATCCGGCAAAGCAGGAAGCAGTTGGATAAATCCCATGTGACTTTGCAGTAACATCTCCGTAATACCGGCCGTACCACCAAAGTTTCCATCAATCTGGAAAGGCGGATGCGTATCCCATAAATTATCAAGCGTACCGTTCTTCAGCAGATTAGCAAATAAGGTATAAGCATGATTGCCGTCCTGCAAGCGAGCCCACTGGTTCAACTTCCATCCCATACTCCAACCCGTAGCCCCGTCACCACGATGCACCAATACTACTTTGGCAGCTTCAGCCAATTCGGGAGTAGTGACAGGAGAAACCGTATGTCCCGGATGCAGACCAAACAGATGATTTACATGGCGGTGTTCATCTTTCGGATCGTCAATATCTACCAACCATTCCATTAATTGCCCATAACGGCCGATCTTATAAGGAACGAGATTGGCAAGCACCTGTTCCCATTCCTTACGTTCTTTCTTATCCACTCCCAATTCCTCGCTCGCCTTGATGGCATCCAATAGGATTTCACGCACAACGGCGTGTACAAATGTGGCCCCCTGATCAATAGGGCCATGTTCGGGTGAAGTGGACGGTGCCGCAGTATAAGTTCCGTCCGGCTTATGCCACAAATAATCAACTGCAAAATTGGCACTGCTCTTTATCAACTCATATCCCGTCTCTTTCAAGAATTTCAAATCCCGTGTATAGTCATAATACTCCCAAATATGCGTAGCTAGCCAAGGGCCTGCCATTGGATTAAAGTTCCACGACATATCTTGACTTTCCAGTGGAGCAGTAAACCCAAAGATATTAGCAGAAATAGATGCAGTCCAGCCCCTCGCACCAAAATAAGACTGAGCCGTCTTTTCACCCGGCTTCACTAATGTGCGGATAAAATCAATTAACGGCAACATGCATTCCTCCAGATTCGTAGAACAGGCAGGCCAATAATTCATCTGAATATTTATGTTATTATGATAATCAACACGCCAAGGCCCATCAACGTTATTATGCCAGATACCTTGCAGGTTGGCCGGCATATTGCCCGGACGAGAACTTGCAATCAGAAGATAACGGCCGAATTGAAAATAAAGTTCCTCCAGATAATAGTCCGGCTGCCCTTTCCGATAATTTTTCAACCGCTGCCCGGTCGGTAAATTACCGGTCTTTACCGTTGGATTCAGATTCAACTTCACCCGATTGAATAAAGCAGCGTAATCCTGATAATGCTCATTCAACAGAGCCGAATAACCTTTGGCCACCGCATTAGCCAGCCATTGGCCCGTTGTTTCGACAGGATTGACCCCGACATACGTTTTCGGATTCTTAAAGTCTGGAGCAAAGTTAACCTTATAGTCAGTATCCGCAGTGACATAAAAGACAACTTCATCCGCTCCCTTCACGGTGAGTTTCCCATTTCTATTGACCAATGTTCCACCTTTAGTCTCCGCTTGGATACGGACTACATATTTCATTCCATTATTATCCAGCGCAGCCGAATAAACCAAACCATTATCACCTTGAGCCACCATACTACCTGTCGATACCGGATTAGGAGCATAACTGAATATCAGGTTCTGCTTGCCCGGCCGGTCGGCACTGAAACGCATGACCAGCACATTAGCAGGATAAGAAATAAAATAATTCCGTTGGTACGCTACATCGTCTTTTTTAAACTGCACTACAGCCATAGCAGAGTCCAAAGAAAGAATACGCTTATAATCACTCATACCAATAATATTCAGCCCGGTCTCCACATAAAACTCTCCCATAGTCGTAAAACTACCGAAACGGAAAGGCTTTTCCCTGCTGCCCTCATAAGGTACTTCACTATTAAAATTCTGTCTCGTCAGCCTCTCCGCTTTAACTTGGTCTCCTTCCGTAAATGCTTTACGTATTTCATCAAGGATATGCGCTGACTGTTTATTGACATTCCAGTAGTAATCCGCTCCTTTCGCTGTGTTAGGACCACCCCGCCAGAGTGTCTTTTCATTAAAAGTAATCCGTTCAGCTTCGACCGATCCCATAATATTCGCCCCTATACTGCCATTTCCAATAGGCAATGATTGTGACTCCCATGCAGCATCCGGATTACGGGCTGTATCACCGGCGGTTTCCGGTTTATTTTCACCTTTCCACATATCCGGTCTGCCACCATACCATACGGCATGTCCTTGCAAAGTATTCGGAGCATCAAACCAAATAGCAAGTCCTTTTGTATAATCTGTCCCTCCGGCACAAACTGCAGAGGAGACAAGTAAAGTACTGATAAAAAATGAATAAAGTTTCTTCATTGTCATAGTATTTATTTTTTTGGGTTAAAAATCAACCTTGATATATTTCTTTTTCATCTGTCTAAATTCCATTTTTTTATCACAAACCTCCTCCAGCTTATTCTCTCTGATTACAACACCTTTACAACCATTTAAAATAAACAAAGGCTTTTGACGAAAATCGTCCGAAGAAGTACATTCTACATGATTCTCTTTAAAAATCAAATCCTTCGTACTTTTGGCGTATAACACCGGATTCCCAAATGTACGAAACGTATTACCTATGATACGCACATTTCTATGCACCGGACGTTCCGCATCCACCACCGTATTAGAAGGATGCAACGCAATGACTGCATTTTCAGGTCCTCCACTATACGCACAGCCGATAAATATATTGTTCTGAATCAAAACATCATTCACCGGTCCCGATTCATACCAGCCTTCGGCATCTCCTTCTATCAGGATAGCGTTCATGCCCGTTTTATAATAAGTATTATCTGCAATCACTACTTTTCGGGGAGTAGTCATTAAGGTACCCCGCGTACTTGTCCTCGTAAAATAACAATGACGAATTTCCACTTCGGGCGTGCAACTGATATTCTCCACACAATCGTGATTCAGTTCCAATTCACCGGGAATATCCCGATTGAAGGTGACTTGAACAATACGGTCTGTCAACCGTTTCACAGCAACCACTTGCGCAGATGCAAAACGTTCCATAGTAGACGCCTTGACAAAAGCGACCGTATCCCCCTCAAAGTAAGCGTTATACCCATAGCTCTGTCCATGCATGAAACGCAAATTCAAAGTACGGGTGTTTATTTTCTCAACGGCACGCAAGTTAGTACCGTGCACATTTATCGGATCATCCTGTGCACCCGCAAAATAACAACCAACTATCTTCACCTTTCCACTACATCCGGAAAAGTGCATCATATCCGCAGAAGCTGCCAACAACCTGCCACTGCCTTCGCGCGGCATACATTTCACTTTATCCATGGTAATATTACGAGTGTATTGACTTACTATACCAAGCCCATGCATATAGTGCATCTGCACCCGGTTAAGTGTAATATCCCGGCTTTCGAAAATAAACCATCCCACCTGGTCACGAATAATGTCACGAATTGTCAAAGTATTCCCCACTTTCGGGCGAAATCCTTCCGGGACATGGAAACGTACTACATTCGGGGCCACCCCTTCCGCCTCCGCAGCAGCAAGCACATTCCACCCCTGACTATAACGGAAAGTACTATCAACAGGACTATATTCTATACAATGATTCTTGTTTGAACGCCAACCCTCACCAAAGAGGCTCATCCGCCCATTCACTATTTCATAACGTGTGTCACGATGTACAACAACTTCCACCTCATCATCTTCCACACGGGCAAATGTCATTTCCGAACCGGCAGGACGTTCAAAATCAATATGCAAATCTTTAAACACCAGATTCTTACAACGTTCGAGAGCGATAGTCGTCATTTTTCCGTGAAACATCAGCGTTGCTCCGTTTCCTTCAATCATCAGATCTTTCATATCTTCAAACAGCAGACCGATAGTTTTCACTTTGGAAGGACACTCTTGTTCGGTCGATGTATTCGATATAAAATATTTCCGCCGGATAGCACCTTCGGGCCAGATATCATAACGCCCTTTCTCAAAAGAGAGCACGCGAGCACCACTTCGCTTACATTCACTAATAGCTTCCTGCAAACAGGTCACACAATTTTCATATGTATACGGATGTGCTCCGAAGTTTGAAACACGGATAGTATCTTTTTGTTGCGCCTGGGTAATACCGGAAATTCCGACTATTGACAAGCATATAAATAAAGCAATAAATCTCATAAGCAAATATGTATTAAAGAAGAAGTTGTCGCGTTACTTTATATTTATACAAAGATAGCGAATTATGTTCGATTATTAAATAAAGAGCCGCCATCAAATCGCATTTATTCACATAAACCCGATTCTCCAGCGGCTCTAACCTTTCTTTAGTGAGAAATCTAGCTATCTATTGAACTCTGTCACTTCAACGGACTCACTATTAATAATATTATTTCTTACTTGTCGTAAACATTATCTCTGCAATACTTGCATTTACACCATTATTACTACCCGTAACCAAAGCACGTATATATCTTCCTCTTACAGGTTCCGGCAACAGCAGGGTTTGGGCATTGGTCGCCTTTTCACTAGGGAAGTTCAATTGTCCCAATTCTGTCCAATGTTCTTCACTTTCACCTATGCTGAATATAACAGTTTTAGTATCTCCGTTACCTTGCCTTCTTGCCAGTTCTATCGAAAGAATATCCTGTTGTGATTTCATATCAATAATGATTTCATGTGGCAATGGAGGATTAGCCCCTTCACCTTTCCATTGTGAGTGCCAGAAACTGGCAAGATCTCCGTCAAGGATACAGGTGGCAATACCATATTTACCATCATTTTCTCCAACCTTTTCTTCTGTCGAAGCCGAGATTCCCCAATCCGTTCTGTCTGCATCAACATATTGTTCGTGAACCGCATCCCAATCTTCTTTTGAAATGGTATAATAAGCAGGAAAATCCATTATTTTTTCCAAAGTTGGAATATCATCGAAAGCGTCATCAGCTGGCTTAAATGTAGATATCAACTTAAATGATGTCTTAAGGACCGCATCCGGTATAACCGTAGAAGTTTGCCCTTCATCTACTTTGATGATTTTCTCCTTTCCCTCATCATTTGTATACGTCAACGTAGTTCCGGTACACCCCTCTAACGGAACCCAATTAATCGTTACTCCGTTCAAATCTGCCGAGATCGAATTAATTCCCTGAGCTGATAGACTGGCCTGATAAGTGGAACCGTACACTTCACCCGCAATAGTTCTTACCAAAGACTCTTTACCTGTATCACTCCTCGTTATCATATTGAATATATATTTCCCTTCTGGAAGGTCAATAATCGTCGATATAGGATCCTTTATAACACGATTCTCCGGAACAGGAACTACCACAGGATTTTCATTTCCCTCCCACGTAATCACACAAGAGCTGATTCGTGGGTCGGCATTCAGATACCACTCCAACTTGACACGATTGAACCCGCTATAGGCACTCAAATCCTGAACGGCCCCGAGATAGGTTTCTTCTCCCATTTCAAGGTATTTTTCGTGTATCTCATACATATCTCCGCAAGCGGTCATCAAAAAGGCTGACAAGCCACAAGCTATATATCTTATTATATTTTTCATAATCTGATTTTTTTAATTACTCTGTTGCAGGTTGTCCCCAGAAAGTCATTTCGCCAATCTGAGCGTAAGTACCTCCACTCCAGGTTTCAAGCATAAGAATTCTTACATAACGGAAATTAGGAGCTTCAATGGGAACTTCGTGTTCATCGCCATTCTGTATATATTCAATATCTTCATTGGTTATATTCGGATTATCTTGTCCGGAAGGTTTATAACATTCAACATCCATAATCTTCGTCCAACCCTCAAAGGTAGGATACATGATACCATCTTTTTCCTGACCGCTATTATACATTTCGTCCGTAAGTTCCGTACAACCATAAATCACATATTTCTTCAAATTATTATGAGTATAGGTCCAAACGTTTGCATCTCCTCTGCGTTGCCACATCTTGAAACGGCTTACCTTGGCAACCTGTCCCATATCGAACGTTATACACCGACCAGGGGCAGGGTTATCACTATTAGTAACACTATGGAAACAGTCTGTGTTATTATTACCCTGCCAGATATTTCGTATCGGCAGACCACCCATAGCCTCACAATCACCAGGCAAACGTGTCGGAAGTTCTTTAAATTTCGACTTGTCAAGTTCCTCTTCATACAAAGGATTGCTTTCCAGCTCCAACATCTCGGAATAATTATCCCAACGGTCACGAATTCTGTATCCTAACGTGATTGGTTCAGCAGCCAATCCCCGGATTTTAGCTTGCCCTTCCACTATACTGGAATAGAAATTCTCCAAAGAAACCCATTCTCCGTTTTCCTTTTTGGTAACTTCCAGAATAATATTCTGTCGAGTCGGATTTTTCCACGTCAAACTCACTCCTCCAAAACTATCAGTAATCTTGAGTGACTCATAAATATATTCTACAGGAGGAGTTAATGGACTGATAGAAACGGTTTTCGGTTCAGACTCGTTCTGGCTTTTGTCTACACTCTTCAAAAAGATATTATAGTCACCCACCTTTCCGAATCCTTCTACGATCAAGCTATCTACATAAGGAGAAGCTTTTGTGGTTCTTTCCACCCCATTAATCATATAAGACGCCACAACACACAAGAGATCATCATCTTTCGGAGGAGTATAACGAATGATAGCTCCTCCATTAATGTTCTCCACCTCTATATTCGTAGGCAATCCCGGTGCTACACTGTCGGTAGCATTGAGACCAATCTTTTCGTCCTGCCCACATCCTGCTAGGCAGAGTGTACCGAGCAATGTGACGAACGCATATTTCACAAGCTCTGATATATTATTCATATTTCTCATATTTCCAGTCATTTTAAATTATGAATATCATAGTTACCACCCTGGGTTTTGTACCAGGTTCGGATCTTTCAATATTGTTTCCAGTTTCAACGGCCACAAATAGTCCTTATAACTATACTTTGAACGTAAGTAGATAGTGGTTACTCTATAAAATTCCTGGGCAGTCTCTCCTTGAATATGCCACCCTTTCACTTCGCGGGGAAGTTCTTTTTTCCAACGACGCAAGTCCCAGAAACGTTTTCCTTCACAGGCCAGTTCATTCAAACGTTCCATGCGAATGATTTCACGCATACCGTTTTTCGTATTAGGCTTATCCGGGGACTTGGAATATTTACTCCACGACTCCTTTACCCCCTTCAACCCTGCACGTTCGCGAACCAAGTCCACGTAATCATATACATCCTGTGTGGGTGATTCCTGCGATTCATTCAAAGCTTCCGCATACATCAGATACAAATCAGCAAGACGTATGATTGGGAACGAATAACGGTAGGGAGAGAAACCGTCTTTTGTCAAACCAGTCTTATAGCTACATACCTTTTTATTCAAATATCCCGTATATGAATGGTCTTCCGAAGTCTGGCGCCCTGATACCTCCTTTGCCCGAAAATGATAGAAAGCAAGATTTGCCGGCTCATCATTCGTATAACCATCTCCATACCATGTTCCACGGTCGAATGACAATGAAGCATAGAAACGCGGTTCACGGTTCAAGTGAAGATAGGCTGTTTGCTCTCCTATCTGAAGGTAATATTTATTATTTCCCTCATCCGGGATAGTGGTAATCTCATAGCGGTTAGGATAATTAGCCGTCCAGAAATCACTGTTATCTTCAGAAATAGGCACACCATTTGAAGAATAGAATGCTTCGGCTACTGATAAAGTTGGTCCTAAAACAGAACGCGCGTTATAGTGGCTCCCCTTCGTATGTTTAGCCATTGCAACCGTCTGCAATCCGTTAACGTTCCGAGTACTTCCCCAAATAATTTCTTCATTCCATTTTTCTGTGACAGCCTCACCGATATCCAGCAGTTTGCGTGTTGCCGCAGAAATACTATTGATCGGCAAAGAGAAAGTATAAAGTTTCTCGTGACCATTTTCTTTTGCACAATTTATCGCTTCAAGCGCTGCGTCTGCTGCCAATTTCCATTTACTGTTATCAACCTGTGTCGGGAACAAATGCCTACCCTGATTATCTTTCACATTAATATAATCCGAATTTCCATTAAACAAAGGGCTGGCAGCCAATAATAACAATTGTGCTTTTACTGCTTTTGCAATTGGCTGGGTGATGCGCCCCATCTCCTGTCCTGGATCTGTGATCTTTGAAGGCAGATCTTTATATGCTTCATCCAGCAGGTTAGAGATATAAGCCACTACATCATCCACCGGCTCGCGATAACGCCTTACTTCATCCTGTGAAGCATCTACCGCAATATTAGTATCCATGATAGGAATAGGGCCGTATGCGATTGATAAATTAGTTTCCCATCTGTTTTGCAACTTCTTCTGCAAAGTTCTCTTCTTTCTTTTCGATACCATCACCTGTCTCGTAACGTACGAAACCTTTAACAGTGATCTTAGCACCGTTTTCTTTAGCAACCTGCTCTACGTATTTAGCTACAGACTGTTTTCCATCTTCAGCTTTAACGTATGTCTGGTCAAGAAGGCAGATTTCTTTAAGCTCTTTTTTGATACGTCCTGTGATCATTCCTTCGATAACCTTAGCCGGTTTCTGGGATTCTTTCGGATCGTTCTGGATCTGAGCCATAAGGATTTCTTTCTCATGCTCGATATACTCAGCACTTACTTCGCTGTCGCTTGTGTAAAGAGGTTTCAGAGCTGCAACCTGCATTGCAACGTTCTTAGCCATCTCTTTCACAGCGTCGTTTACAACGTCTGTCTCAACGTCAACAAGAACGCCGATCTTTCCGCCCATATGTGTGTAGGAAGCAACGAAACCGTTCTCTTCTGTAACCTGAGCAAATCTTCTGATGTTCATGTTCTCGCCGATAACTGCGATCTGAGCTGCAAGAGCTTCTTTAACAGTCTTAGTTGTATCAAGTGCCCATGCTTCTGCAAGGAAAGCATCGATATCTGCTGCTGTTGTGTTCATAGCCTGAGCTGCTACATCTGCAACGTAGTTCTGGAATTTTTCATTCTTAGCTACGAAGTCTGTCTCAGAGTTAACTTCGACAACAGCTGCTGTCTTGTCATCTTTTACAACTACTGTACAAAGACCTTCTGCAGCAATTCTGCTTGCTTTCTTCTCAGCTTTTGCCTGTCCATTTTTTCTTAAGTACTCAACAGCCTCGTCCATATTTCCGTCTGTCTCGCCTAAAGCTTTTTTACAATCCATCATTCCTGCGCCTGTTAACTCACGCAGTTCTTTTACCATAGCTGCTGTAATAGCCATTTTCGTATCCTCCAATATGAATAAATGTTTTTAAAAAATATGCTGTCTGGTTAACCAGACAGCATATTGTAGGTCCTTCTTATGCTTCTGCTTCTTCCTCAACAGCAACTTCTTCAGCTACTTCTTCTAAAGCTTCTGCACCCTGATTTGCTTCAATAACAGCGTCTGCCATTTTAGAAACGTGCCTCTTTGGCAGCTTTGCTCTTTAAGGACTCATTCTCTGCATTTAACGCCTTGATCTCAGCCATCATATGCTCGATCTTCTCAACCAATGCAGCCGGAGTTGTCTTTGCAGCTTTTGCAGCTCTCTCTAATTCAGCTTCGATATTCTTATAATATGCGAATACATTATCACCTGTCAACGCCTCAATACGACGTACACCGGCAGCAACACCGCTCTCAGAAATGATCTTGAATGCAGTGATCTCGCCTGTGTGTTTTACATGTGTACCACCACAGAACTCCTTGGAGAATTCTCCCATGGATACGACACGTACTTTCTCACCATATTTCTCACCAAATAACGCCATAGCGCCTGTCTTTTTGGCTTCTTCTACGGTCATGACATCCGTACGCACCTCAAGGTCTGCAGCGATCTCATCATTTACGATCTTCTCAACTTTTGCGATCTCCTCTGCTGTCATAGCCTGGAAATGGCTGAAGTCAAAACGTGTTCTCTCTGCATCCTGATAAGAACCAGCCTGTTCTACGTGAGTACCTAATACTTCACGGAGTGCTTTCTGTAATAAGTGTGTTGCAGAATGATTCTTACATGTCTTGCCACGAAGATCTGCGTCAACAGATAACGTAACTTTATCACCGGACTTGATCATGCCGCTTGTCATTTTGCCGACATGTCCAACTTTTCCACCTAATAACTTGATCGTATCTTCCACTTTGAAAGTACCGTCAGCAGTGTAGATCACACCTTTATCTCCCTGCTGTCCACCCATGGTAGCATAGAATGGTGTC
>OHAJ01002222.1_pt1 | contig 13409 bp, 10 predicted proteins | sample 1577101 | NCBI WGS metagenome assembly OHAJ01 (sample SAMEA3541531, study PRJEB24748) | human gut metagenome | biome: human gut; feature: human-associated habitat; material: faeces | place: China | collected 2012
AGCTGCCGGAGCGGTGCTTAAGCCGCAAGGCGGGAATTGTGCGGTGTTGCCTTAGTTTTATCGAGAGAGGGAATGTATATGCAGCCGTTATCCACCCGCACGGAACATTTTACCGATTCCGTTATCCGCCGCATGACCCGCGTCAGCGCTAAGTACGGTGCCATCAATCTTTCCCAGGGTTACCCGGATTTCAACCCGCCGTCTGCGATTCTGGACCGCCTGGCCGAAGTATCGCACGAAAACTTCCACCAGTATTCCATCACCTGGGGTGCGCAGAACTTCCGCGAAGCACTGGCCGAAAAGCAGTCCCGCCTGATGGGGCGGCAGATCGACCCCAACACCGAGATTGTGACCACCTGCGGCAGTACCGAGGCCATGATGGCCGCCATGATGACCGTTGCCAACCCCGGCGATAAAGTCATTGTCTTTTCGCCTTTTTATGAAAATTACGGCGCCGACACCATCCTTTCCGGTGCCGAGCCGATCTATGTTCCGCTGCATCCCCCGCTGTTCAACTTTAATGTGGACGAGCTGGAAGCCGCGTTCCGCCAGCACCCCAAGGCGCTGATCCTCTGCAACCCCTCCAACCCCTGCGGCAAGGTGTTCACCCGCGCAGAGCTGGAACTGATTGCCGACATGGCCGAAAAGTACGATACCTACGTTATCACCGATGAAGTGTACGAGCACATCGTCTATGCGCCCTACCAGCACACCTATTTTGCCACCCTGCCCGGCATGTGGCAGCGCACCATCTCCTGCAGCTCGTTGTCCAAAACCTACTCCATCACCGGCTGGCGGCTGGGCTACACCATTGCCCCGCCGGAAATCACTGACCGCATTAAAAAAGTGCATGACTTTTTGACGGTCGGCGCCGCTGCGCCCTTGCAGGAGGCCGTTATTCCCGGCCTGCGCTTCGGCCAGGAATACTATAACGACCTGCTTGCCACTTATACCCGCAAGCGGGACCTGTTTGTGGAAGGTCTGGATGCCATCGGCCTGCAGCACACGGTTCCCCAGGGCGCTTATTACATCCTGATGGATATTTCCGAGTTTGGCTTTGACAGCGACCTGGAATTCTGCGAAGTGCTGGCCCGCGATGTCGGCGTGGGCGCTGTTCCGGGGTCCAGCTTTTTCCGGGAGCCGGTCAACCATCTGATCCGCTTCCACTTTGCCAAGCGGGACGAAACCCTGTGTGCCGCCCTGAACCGCCTGGAAACCATCCGCAAAAAAATCCCGGCCAGAAAGTGACGAACTTGCGTGGGCAGTCTGGCAAATCGGAATTATGAAAGAAGGAAAAAGTAATGGATGAACAGAAAAAAATGTTTACGAATAAATCAGTTACACTTTTTTTAGTAATAGTCATTTCAGTTAGTGCAATATTCGAAACGATAGTTATTGCACTAAGAGCTATGGGGTTAGCTGTTTTTTTAATGTGGGTTCCCACAATAGCGGCAATAATTGCAGGATGTATATCGCAGAAAGAAAGTAACGGAAAAATATCATTCAAAAAATTACTTCAGAGTATTGGATTTCAGAAGACATCAATTAAATGGATACTATTATCTTGTTTAATTCCGGCAGTTTACATAGGAATACCATATGTGCTTTTTTGGATTGCTTTTCCCAATAGTTTAGATATGAGTAAAGCATCCGTCATTCAGTTGGTTCTTATGTCTGTTGTTGGGATTTTCATAGGCTTGATTACAGCTATCGGTGAGGAAATTGGGTGGAGAGGTTATTTAGTTCCAGCTACCTTAGAAAGAGTAGGAATAAAAAAGGCACTAATATATACTTCTATATTTTGGGGTGTATGGCACTTGCCTATTCTTATATCAGGTCTGTATATGCCGGGAACTCCCGCATGGTATTCTGTTCCGGCTTTTCTTTTTATGATTATACCTGTTGGAATGATTTACGGAATAATAACGATAAAAACAAAAAGTATTTGGCCTGCTATCTTTTTGCATGCAGCTCATAATACTTTTGACCAGTTGATTTTTGGAACAGTAACCGTTGCTAATAACAAAATGTTTTTTGTGAGTGAAACAGGTATATTTACTATTATTTTTGCATGGATCGTAGCTGTTTTTCTTTATAAAAAATGCAATGACTAAATGGTAATTTATAGATTAGGATTACCCTATTACAAAGAATTTGACAATTTCCAGTTTGCGCTAGCAGCAAACACCCCAAAATCCTGCACCACCATGTTACCGGGAGGATTTTTCCATGATATATCTGGATAATGCTGCCACCACGCGCCCCTGCCCCGCTGCGCTGGATGCCATGCGCACCGCGCTGGAGGATGCCTGGGGCAATCCGTCCGTGTTGTACCGCCCCGGCCAGCAGGCTCGCAAGCTGGTGGAGGACGCCCGCCGCACGGTGGCCCGCGTACTGCACGCCGCGCGCCCGGCGGAAATCACCTTTACCAGCGGCGGCACCGAATCCGACGTACAGGCTTTATACACCGGTGCCGCCCTGGGCGCTGCCGCAGGCAAACGGCACATCATCTCCACCCAGATCGAGCACCACGCCGTGCTGCATACTTTACAGGCGCTGCAGGCGCAGGGTTTCACTGTAACCTTGCTGCCGCCGAGCGCCGCCGGGCTTATCACCCCGCAGCAGCTGGCGGACGCCTTGCAGCCGGACACCTGCCTGGTCAGCATCATGTTTGCCAACAACGAAATCGGCACCGTGCAGCCCATTGCGGAACTTGGCGCCCTCTGCCGGGAGCGCGGCGCGCTGTTCCACACTGACGCTGTACAGGCTGCCGGGCACCTGGCCATTGATGTGCAGGCCACGAACATTGACCTGCTCAGCCTTTCCGGCCACAAGTTCCACGGGCCAAAGGGAGCCGGTGCGCTATATACCCGGCGCGGTATTGCCTTGCAGAATGTGCTGTACGGCGGCGGCCAGGAGCGCGGCCACCGCGCGGGCACTGAGAACGTACCCGCCATCGCGGGCCTTGCTGCGGCACTGGCCCAGGCGGATGCCAACCTGCCCGCCAACACAGCCCGCTGCCTGGATTTGCGCCAGCGCCTGACGGAGCGGCTGCTGGCCATTCCCGGCACCCATCTGAACGGTGATGCGGCCCAGCGCCTGCCCGGCAATGTGAACATTACCTTTGACGGCGTGGAGGCCGAAACCCTGCTGCTGCTTTTGGACGAAGCCGGGATCTGCGCTTCCGCGGGCTCTGCCTGTTCCGCCGGTGCGGTGGAACCCAGCCATGTACTGCTGGCCCTTGGCCTGACCCCCGCCCAAGCCAAAAGCACCCTGCGGCTGACGCTGGATGCCGCCAACACGGCGGAAGAAATCGACACCGCTGCCGCTGTGATCACCGCCTGCGTACAGCGCCTGCGCGATGGCGTGCGGTAAGGCGTTTGCCCTATTTTCGAGGTGAGATGTCCGGCAGGGCCAGTCTGCGGGACGATGCAAGCATTGACCCCTACAGATTGATTTCTAAGGTTTGTGGTAAGGAACCTTCAGGCCGCCTCGCGTCCAGCGCAAACAGCGCCCCGGCCCCTTCTGTCTTTCTGCGACATTCCCCCCGCGGGGAGCTTGTCACCACAGGTGACTGAGGGGTGGCTCTCCGCCGCCAACTTAAATTCAGCGGAATAACCCCTTCCCCTGTCGTGCGTTTGGCTTTCTAGCCACACACTTTCATTGGCCGCCCGTCAACCTAATGCAATCCCCCCTGCATTGCGAAATTTGCCGCTCACACAACATCTGAACCATCCACCAACAGCATCCGAACTTTTATACGTCTGTACAAAATATTTTGTACAGTTGTCTGATTTTAAAATTTTATTGCTCATATTCCCCAAGCCGCATGCTGATGTGCGGCTGTTTTTTTACCTTTTTGTAAATATTTGCTCAAATATTTGACATTTTTTTTTATTGTGTTAAAATTATGTGTATTCACAATTGCTTACCACCCAATCATGTTGCATCCCAGCGCTGTTTTTTTGCTGCCGGGCGCTGCCGCACAGAAAGAGGTTTTTCCGCATGATTCGTATTCTGACTGATTCCGCTTCCGATCTGACCGCGACCGACAGTGCCCGTCCCGGCGTGTACACTGTGCCCCTGTCCGTTACCTTTGCCGATGGCACCGGCGGGCTGGACGGTGTGGAGCTGACGGCTGATGAATTTTATGCACATCTGAAAGTGGACAAGGTTCCCCCCCGCACCAGCCAGCCCAGCCCCCAATCCTTTATGACAATTTTTGAGGATGCCAAGGAGAACGGCGATCAGGTAATTGCCATTTTGATCAGTTCTAACCTGTCCGGCACCTATCAGTGCGCGCGGCTGGCAGCGGAAAGCTGCGATTTTGAGGATGTCTTTTTTGTGGATTCCCGCACGGCATCCCAGGGCGAGGGCATCCTGATTCGCGAAGCGCTGCGCCTGCGCGACGAGGAGCACCTGCCCGCGCACGCGATTGTCGCTGAGCTGGAACAGCTCAAGCAGCGCATCCGCGTTCTGGCCGTAGTGGACAGCCTGAAGCACCTGCACAAGGGCGGGCGTTTGCCCGCCGCGGTGGCGCTGGTGGGTGGTGCCCTGGGTGTCAAGCCGGTGCTTTCGGTCGTGGATGGGCAGATCAAGCTGGCGGACACGGCCCGCGGCCGCCCCGGCGCGTTTGTGGCAATGTTTAAGAACATTGAAAAGATGGGCGGGGTGGACCCTCGGTACGGGTACGCTCTGCTGTATTCGGACGAAAAAGGTGTACTGGCCCCCCTCCACCATTACATGCACGAAAACCTGCACATGACCGGCGGGCGCGTTGCCCGCCTTGGCCCCGTCATTGCCTCTCACGCCGGCCCCGGCTGCGCAGGCCTGGTGTTTGTGACAAAAGAGTAAGATTTATACGGGGATTTTGTTCCTTTCTTTGAAAAGAAGGGAACCGAAGAAACTTTAATACAATATTATATTAAATTATAATTTAGGCAGCTGCCCAAGAGTTTTATGAGCAGCTGTCTTTTTATTGTTTACCGTTCTTTTTATTCTGCTCCGTAGGGAACGGTCTTGACCGTTCCGAAACCTATATACAATATCCCACAGACCCCAAATATGGCAAGTATCCGGAACATTTTATAACGGGATGTTTTCTTTAAAACGTTCTCGTGCCTATACCTTAACCGCCCTCTTTTTTCCCACCAACACCAAAAGCCCCACCAAACAGCCACATCAATGGCCGCCCGGCGGGGCTTTCAACTTTAATATTTACTCTGTCAACGTCAATGCAATGGACAGGTCCTTCAGCTGCTGCGGGTCAACAATATCCGGTGCGCCGGACATCGGCTCGCCTGCGTTCTGCACCTTCGGGAATGCGATGACATCGCGGATGGAATCCTTCTTCAGCATCAGCATTACCATGCGGTCCAGGCCGTAAGCCATGCCGCCGTGCGGGGGTGCGCCGAACTTGTAGGCATCCATCAGGAAGCCAAAGCTCTCGCGAGCCTTTTCCTCGGTAAAGCCCAGGGCCTTGAACATGCGGTCCTGCAAAGCGGGGTCATTGATACGCATAGAACCGCCGCCCATCTCAACGCCGTTCAGTACAATATCGTATGCCACGGCATGGCAGGCACCGGGGTCGGTTTCCACCTTGTCAATATCCTCTGCCTTGGGCAGGGTGAACGGATGATGCATGGCCATCCAGCGGCCCTCCTGCTCGCTGTACTCAAACAGCGGGAAATCCACCACCCACAGGAAGTTGAACTTGTCGGGGTCGATCAGGCCGTACTTGCGGCCGATTTCCAAACGAACCTGGCCCAGCGCGGTGCAGGCCTTGACCCAGTCAGCATCGCTGACGATCAGCAGCACGTCGCCGGTTTCCAGCTCCATCGCCTTGTACAGGGCTGCCTTTTCCTCTTCGGTCAGGAACTTTTCAAAGCTGGAAGAAGTGCCTTCCTCGGTCAGGCGGCTGAATGCCAGGCCCTTAGCGCCATAAGTCTTGGCAACCTCGCCCAGTTTGTCAATGTGCTTGCGGGTCAGCTTGCCGGCCAGGCCCTTGGCATTGATGGCGCGGATGCTGCCGCCCTGCTCCAACACTGCGGCAAAGGGCTTAAACTCGGTGCCATCAAAAATGTCGGTCACATCCACAATTTCCAGGCCAAAGCGGGTATCCGGTTTATCGGAGCCAAAACGGCCCATAGCCTCGTCCCACGGCATACGCACGAACGGGGTCTGCACATCCACGCCCAGCATTTCTTTCCACAGGCGCTTGATCAGACCTTCGTTGATGGTCATGATATCGTCCTCATTGACAAAGGACATTTCCTCGTCCACCTGGGTGAACTCCGGCTGGCGGTCAGCGCGCAGGTCCTCATCGCGGTAGCAGCGGGCGATCTGGAAGTAGCGGTCAAAGCCGGACAGCATCAAAATCTGCTTGTACAGCTGCGGGCTCTGCGGCAGGGCGTAGAAATGGCCGGGCTGCACACGGCTGGGCACCAGATAGTCACGGGCACCTTCCGGCGTGGACTTGATCAGGGTCGGGGTTTCAATCTCGGTAAAGTGGTTATCGCAGAAATAGCTGCGGATGATCTGCATGATCTTGCTGCGCAGCACAATGGGCTCGTGCATCGAAGGACGGCGCAGATCCAGGTAGCGGTAACGCAGGCGCAGGTCATCGTTGACGTTGATATCATCGCGGATTTCGAACGGCGGGGTCTGGGCTTCACTCAGAATGCGCAGTTCGCTGACATACAGCTCCACATCGCCAGTGGCGATCTTGGTGGTCTTGGCGGCGCGCTCACGCAGCAGGCCGCGGCAGATCACAACATACTCGCTTTTCAGGCTTTCTGCTTTAGCAAAAACGTCTTTCGGCGTATCCTCATCAAAAACAAGCTGCAAAATACCGGTTGTATCGCGCAGGTCGGCAAAAATAATACCGCCTTTGTCGCGTGCACGGGCGATGGAACCGCAAACGGTCATCTCCTGGCCAACGTTTGACATACTCACTTCGCCGCAATAGTTGGTACGGCGCAGGCTGCCCATCGTTTCCATAGGTAACTCCCCTTTTCTGTTAAGTGACAATTTATTATACAGCGGTTTGCACTGTTTTGCAAGGAACCCCCGCATTTTTCCCCGAAAATACGCATTTTGCCTTGTTCTGCGCCTTTCCTGCCCCGCTGCAGCTTCTAACGCCTAACTCTGTTCTCCCAGTTCCAGCCGTTTGAACCCTTCGCCTTCCACCTCGTTCGCCTGCAGCATCACGATAAAACTGCCGGGGTCAATGCGCTTGGTTTCGCGGTTGATGATATACAGCTGCTTGGAGCTGCAGGCACACAGCACCACATCGCGCCCATCCTGGGAATAGCCGCCGTAACCTTTCAATATCGTGGAACCGCGGTCCACTTTTTCGCCGATCATCCTGCACACGGCGGGGCCGTCGCTCGTCACAATCAAAGCCATCATACAGGCGTTGAAACCGAACATCATCCGGTTGATGATGTAAGAGCTCAAAAAATTGAAGATCAGGCCGTAAATGATGGAATCCACATCATGGAACACCAGCCCGTTTGCAAGGATGACCGCCAGCGCTGCCGCAAAGGTCAGGTTGCCGAACGGCATGTGCGGGTGGCGGGATTTGATGGCCATGGTGATAAAATCCAGGCCGCCGGTGCTGGAGTTCTGCATATAAATCAGCGCATCCCCCACGCCGCTGATCACACCGCCGCAGATGGTGGCCAGCATGCGGTCCCCCTGGTACACCGGCAGCGCAGCCAGCACATAGTCCGTAAAAATGGCAAACAGCACCATGCACCGCACGCTGCGGAAAAAGAAATCCTTGCCCAGGTACTTGAAGCAGATCAGCACAATGGGGATGTTCATAATAATGTTGGTCACACCAATGGGCAGACCAAACAGGCGGAACAAAATGGCACCGATACCGGCCACACCGGTTACCGGCACCCCGGCCGCCACAGCAAAGCTGTACAGGCCAAGGGCCGAAACAAAACAGCCGATGACCTCCAGCGCCAGGTTTTTCCAGCGGGAATCCGTCATATCCTATCTCCTGCTTCCGCAGCTTGTGCGGGTATATTTGTGGGGGCAGCGGGCATTATTTGCCGCCCTTCTTGCGGTGGTAAGCAGACTTTTCGTCCTTCTGCTTCTGGGTCTGTGCCTGGGTGTTCTGCAGCTGGCGGCTGATCAGCACGGCTGCCACAATGCCGGCGCACACCACGGCAATGCCCACCGCTACATACAGCGGCAGTTTGCTGCTGGTTTGGGCGGCCTGTTCCTGGCGCTGCACCTGCTCCGGGTCCGGGGTCGGCTTTTCGGTCGGCTCCGGCGTGGCGGTGGGTTCCAGGGTGGGCATGGGGATTGCTTCCGCCTGGGCGGCGGTGGGGTCTTTCAGGGTAGCCTTCGTGGTCGGGTGCGGCATGGCTGCAGCCGGGCGCTGAGTTGCCGTTGCCGCCGCGGGGGCCGATGTGGCGGCAGCAGCGGGGGGCTCGTCACTGGTATTGTTTTCTTCCTCCTGCTGCGGGGCCGCGGTAATGGCCGGGGTGGCTGTAGGCATCACCACAATATCCGGCGCGGGGTACACCTGCGGGGTACCGGTGGGCGGCAGCGTTGCTGCACTTTCCGGTGTGGAGGAACCGCCCGGCGTGGGGGCCGGGGTCGGGGTTGCCGTTTCCGGGGTGGCCGTGGGGGCAGTTTCCGGGGTGGAGGTTTCCGGCGTAGCGGTTTCGCCTGTTGCGGTTTCCGCCGTTGCCGCCTGGCTCAAAGGTTCCTCCCCGCTGAAAAACCGCAGAATATCCCCCAGCATCGGGATGTCCAGCAGCGTTTCCACAAAGCTGGTCCGTGGGGTCTGACGGGTGCTTTCCGCATAGGCGGGCGCTGCTGTTGCCACACACAGGCAAAGCGCCGCACACAATGCCAGCATACGCATGTTTGTTTGCTTCATGTAAGTGTTCCCCTTTTTTTTACATCTTTGGCTGTTCTGTAAAATCAAAAAAGCCGGGGTGTGCCGGTTTTGAACCCGCACTGCTCCGGCTTTGGTGCCCGATGATTACTTTACGGTCTTTTTGATTTTGGATGCGCTGTAGGTCTTCATCACGCTGGCGGAAAGGTTATTTTCCATCTCGGCGCCCTCTGCATAGAACTCGTCCTGCAAAGCATCGCTCTTCATAGCGTCCAGCAGATTATAGCGGCTCACAAAATCATCCACCGTACCCTGCTCCATGGGGTCCAGGCTGCGCACGATCATGTAGCTCATGCCAAGGTCGGCCACCGTCCAGTTGCCGGTACCGGCTGCTTTTACCGCATCGGTAATGCTGTTGCCGCCTTCATTGGTGTTGTAGCTGGACAGGTCCGAAGGCGTAAACAGACCGCTGCCGGTGTAATACAGTGCCTGGGTTGCTTCCACGCTGCTACCCAGTGCGGTAAAGGCCTGCGGCACATAGGTCATTGCAGCACTGTACAGGGCAGATTCGCTGGTAGCCGCGGCCAAGTCATCACGGCACTGGTTGGCCAGGGCTTCAATCTCGGCTTTCTGGTCGTCGCTGGCAAAGGTATAAGTGCTCTGGTCAAATAGCGGCAGCTGGACCAGCTCCAGGTAGTAGCAATCGTTGTTGATGTAATCGGCATATTCCTGCTCGGTGACCGGGCTGCTGCCGTTTTCGCCGTAGATCAGCTCCAGGCAGGCATCTGCCTTTTTGCTGTTCAGCTGGTACTTTTCCAAGGTTGCCTTGGAAATGCCGTTTGCTGCGTACAGATCGCTGTTATTCTCCCACTGGGTATCGGCGGTCTTGGCGGCTTCGGCGGTAGCGGCATCGTCCAGTGTGCCGCCCAGCTCGTCAAACTTCTTTTCCACAGCTGCGTAATACTGCAGGCTGCGCAGGGTCAGGCGGGCAACGTAATCTGCGCCGTCGGTGGTAACTTCCTCGCCGTTAATGGTGCCGGTGCACTCAGCTTTCAGCACGGCTTTCACGTTGCTGGCGGTTTCGCCGGTGGCAAGCTTTGCTGCGCCGGAAGCGGTGTTGTAGGCGTTATACTGGGCCAGCAGGTAGATGCCGGCCGGGATATCAACGCCGCCAATGCTGCCCACGCTGGCCGGGGTGGACATGGCACAGCCCGTTACGCCCAGCAGCAGCATGACTGCCAGAGCCAGACTGATGAATTTTTGTTTCATGTTGTGGGGTCTCCTTACTATACTTTCAATTTGCCGCGCGGGCACCACCCGCAAATGGCAATGTAAAAACATTATACCGCGTTTGGCCTCCCATTGCAAGCACGGTGTGGGGGCAAAATCGCCCGCCAAGCAACAAAAAAACAGGGCAGCCGCCCCAAAATGGCCAACCGCCCTGTTCTGTTTTTCCTTATTCCTGCCTCCGGGGCTGAAAGCCAGCCCGCCGGGCAGCTGAATTTACTGGCGCAGTGCCTGGATCACACAGTCCAGGTCATGTTCGTCCTCACAGACGATCTTGACCGGATGGCTGTAGTCCAGACTCATCATACCGAGAATGCTCTTTGCATCAGCAATGCTGCCCTTCATGTCATGCACGCCGACCTCATTGTAGCACTTGGCAGCGGCAGACACGATTCCCTGTACTTCTGCGAAGTTGGAAACCTTGACTTGTCTTACCATAATAATGACCTCCATAAATAAAACCCGGCACAGGCCATCATGCCTGCGCGGTAAGGGCGGAACCCACATTTCCTTTTCCTTACAGCTGCATTATAGCATAATTCTATCCGGCGTACCTATGTTAGATTCATTGTTGCCATTTTTTCATCGGGATGCACAAAAGACAAATTTGTTCATGTTCCGCTTTGTACAGGCTGCCAAAGTTTTGTCGCCTTATTCACGAATTTTCTTTATTTTTTGACTTTTCTAATTTCAGTTTTTGTCTTTTCAGCTCTGTATTTTAACGGTTTTTGTTCCTGCTTTGGCAGGTTGCACATTCAAACTGTCCATTTGGCTTTTCCTTCCGGCAACATAATTTCATGTTCTGCCAAAAAGTGCTGATTTTTGCGGTTTTCGGCCAGGTTTTCAGCTCTGGGGCACGCCTTTCATGGTCAGGGCAATGCGCTTTTTGGCTGTATCCACGCTCAGTACCTTGACCTGCACCACATCGCCCACTTTCAGCGCATCTCTCGGGTTCTTGATAAACTTATCACTGATCTGGGAAACATGCACCAGTCCGTCCTGATGCACGCCGATATCTACAAATGCGCCAAAGTCAATCACATTGCGCACGGTACCTTTCAGCTCCATGCCGGGCTTCAGGTCCTCCAGCCCCATCACATCGCTGCGCAGCAGGGGTTTGGGCAGGCTGTCGCGCACATCGCGCCCCGGCTTGCACAGCTCGGACACAATATCCACCAGGGTGGGTTCGCCCACGCCAAGTGCTTCGCACAGGGCTTTGGTGCCGCGGCTCTTCACCCGTACCGGCAGGCTCTGCATCGCGTCCGTGCCGATCTCTTTGGCGTCACAGCCGCAGGCTTCCAGCAGGCCCTTGGCGGCGGGGTAGCTTTCGGGGTGGACGGCGGTTGCATCCAGCGGGTTCTTGGCACCCGGCAGGCGCAAAAAGCCTGCGCACTGTTCAAATGCCTTGGGGCCAAGGCCCTTGACCTTTTTCAGCTGCGCACGGGAGGTAAACGCGCCCTCCTCCTCACGCCAAGCCACAATATTTTTAGCGGTAGCGTTGGTAATGCCGGCCACACGGGCCAGCAGCGGGGCGGACGCCGTGTTCAGATCCACGCCAACGCTGTTCACGCAGTCTTCCACCACACCGTCCAGCGTTTCGTTCAGGCGCTTCTGGGGCATATCATGCTGGTACTGGCCCACGCCCACGGCCTTGGGGTCAATTTTAACCAGTTCGGCCAGCGGGTCCTGCAAGCGGCGCGCAATGGAAACCGCGCTGCGCAGGTTGACATCATACTGCGGGAACTCCTCCGCCGCCAGCTTGGACGCCGAATACACCGAAGCACCGGCTTCACTGACGACCATATATTGCAGGTGCAGCCCCTTTTCCTCGGCCAGTTCACGGATTACGGCGGCGGCAAACTCCTCGGTTTCATGCCCGGCGGTGCCGTTGCCGATGGCCATGACCTCCACCTCGTTTTTCAGCACCATGCTCTTGATGGTTTTCTTGGCCTGATCCACCCGCTTGAATTCCGGCACCGGGTATACCACGTTGGTATCCAGCACCTTGCCGGTGGGGTCCACCACGGCAACCTTGCAGCCCATGCGGTAGCCGGGGTCCAGGCCCATCACGGTTTTGCCGCGGATGGGCGGCTGCAGCAGCAGCTGGCGCAGATTCTCGCCAAACACAGTGATGGCACCCTCGGCGGCCTTGGCGGTCAGTTCGGCGCGCAGTTCGTTTTCCAGGCTGGGGTGGATCAGGCGGCTGTAGGCATCCAGCGCCGCGGCTTCCACAATGGCAGCGCTGGCGCCGCCGGTCTTTTTGCGGGCGAACATCCAGGCCACAATGCCCCCGGCGCGCTCGGCTTCCACGGCAATGCTCACCTTCAAAAAGCCTTCCCGCTCGCCGCGGTCCAGGGCCAGAATACGGTGGCCAGGGATTTTGGCGACAGGCTCGGTATAATCATAATACTGGGTGTATACGCTGTCTTCGTCCTTAGCTTTTACGCTTTTGACCATGCCGAACGCATGGTAGTAGCGGCGCAGCTCGGCGCGGCAGTGAGCGTCATCGCTGATGGTTTCGGCAATGATATCTTGTGCCCCGGCCAGAGCGGCTGCTGCATCGGGGACTTCCTCGTTCAGGTAGTCGTTGGCGGCTGTCTGCGGGTCAAAGTTCGCATCCTGCTTCAAGGTAGCATCGGCCAGCGGCTGCAGGCCGCGAGCGCGGGCGATGCTGGCGCGGGTCTTGCGCTTGGGCTTATACGGACGATAGATATCCTCCACCTCGGCCAGTGTTTTGGCACCAGCCAAAGCGGCCTGCAGTTCCGGCGTCATGGCGTTCTGCGCTTCAATGGAGCCGGTCACTTCTTCTTTACGCTTATCCAATCCGCGCAGGTATTCCAGGCGGTCGCCCAAGTTGCGCAGCACCTGGTCATCCATAGATCCGGTAGCTTCTTTGCGGTAGCGGGCAATAAATGGGATGGTGTTCCCGGCATCGATCAGGTCAATGGCACCAACACCGCTTCGCACCAGGGCTTCTACGGCATAGCCGCCGACTCCGCCAACTCCGAACACGGCAACTCTGGACTGGGCCAGGCGCTCCATCGCTTCTTTTCCAAATAAAAGTTCTGTTCTTGAAAATCGATTTTGCATAAATCCTCCGTTTCATGTTTCGCGGTTTAGGTATAGGCAAAGCGGAAATCCGCGTCCCAAAAGCGGGGATCGGGTTACTCCTGTTTGTCTAAATTAAACGGTTTATTTAAATGATGCCTTTTCAGACAAGATCGGATGCGGCAGATCATTCGTTGTGCGCAGCCACATTTCC
>OHAJ01002226.1_pt1 | contig 13389 bp, 11 predicted proteins | sample 1577101 | NCBI WGS metagenome assembly OHAJ01 (sample SAMEA3541531, study PRJEB24748) | human gut metagenome | biome: human gut; feature: human-associated habitat; material: faeces | place: China | collected 2012
AGTATTCCGGCACCGAGGACGTCACCAGCGATTGGTTGCCCCGCTTCGGCATCGAGCCGGCGACTATGACGCTCTGCGCAATACGCCGCGCCCCGGCCACGCGGACTTTGCCGCCCGCATGAAAGACGGCGATGCCGTCGATCTCTCCGGCGGCGGACGCTTTTCCGGACGGCTCACCGCGCCGCTCTGCGTTGCGGGCGGCATCACCATGCAGCTTCTGGAAGAGGAAAACATCCGCATCGTTTCGCACATCGCCTCCATTGCCGGTATCGCGGACGATGGCATCTTCCCGGGATCCACACTGGGAAAACCGTTCCCGACGCTCAGCGAAGCGCGCGGCGAGGAGATGCTCGCTGCCATTGCAAAGGCACGCGCCGACGGCGACAGCGTCGGCGGCGTGGTGGAGTGCGCGGTGCTCGGTTTGCCTGCGGGTCTCGGCGACGCGCTTTTTGACGGCGTGGAGAGCCGTCTCTCCGCGGCGCTCTTCGGTATTCCCGCTGTGAAGGGCGTGGAGTTCGGCGCGGGGTTCGCCGCCGCCGCGCTGCGCGGCAGCGAGAACAACGACGCCTTTGTGCTGCGCGGCGGGAGGGCTATGACGGAGACGAACCGCTGCGGCGGCATCCTCGGCGGCATCACGACGGGCGCGCCGCTCGTGTTCCGCACGGCGTTCAAGCCGACGCCGTCTATTGCGCGGCGGCAGCGCACCGTTGATCTCGCCGCCATGCGCGAAACGACGATCGAGATCGCCGGCCGGCATGACCCCTGCATCGTGCCGCGCGCCGTTCCCTGCGTGGAAGCGGCGGCAGCGGTCGTGCTATATGATATTCTTTGTTCGGAAAGAGGGAGAAAGCCATGAACATGGACGAACTGCGAGGCAGGATCGACGCGGTGGATGACGAGCTGCTGCGATGCTTTGCCGAGCGCATGGACATCGCCGGGGACATTGCCCGGTATAAAGCCGAACACGGCCTTCCGGTGCTCGATGAGCGGCGGGAGCGGGAAAAGCTCTACGCCGTGAGCGAAAAAGCGCCGGAGGAGCTGCAAAGCTACGCCGTGTCGCTCTACGCGCTGCTCTTTGAGCTCAGCCGCAGCCGCCAGAACCGCCTGCTGCATAAGCAGAGCCAGCTCGCCGAGAGCATTCAGGCAGCGATCGAGCAGACGCCGCCGCTTTTCCCGGAGAAGGCCGCCGTCGCCTGTCAGGGCGTCGAGGGCTCCAACTCCCAGATCGCGTGCGAGCGGCTGTTCCGCCTGCCGAACGAGCTTTACTTTTCAAGCTTCGACGCGGTGTTCAACGCCATCGAAAAGGGCCTCTGCCGCTACGGTGTGCTGCCCATCGAAAACAGCACCGCTGGTTCGGTGAACGCCGTGTACGATCTTATGATGCGCCACCATTTCCACATCGTCCGCTCGGTGCGCGTGAAGATCGACCACAACCTGCTCGCGAGGCCCGGCGCAAAGCTCTCCGGCATCCGCGAGATCTATTCGCACGAGCAGGCGCTCAGCCAGTGCGCGCAGTTCCTCTCGTCGCTTCCGGGCGTGAAGGTCATCCCGTGCGAGAATACGGCGCTCGCGGCAAAGCTCGTTGCGGAGTCCGGGCGGGACGACGCTGCGGCGCTCTCCACGCGCGCGTGCGAGCGGCTGTACGGTTTGGAATGTCTCGCCCCCTCCGTGCAGGATACGGCGAACAACTACACGCGCTTCATCTGCATTGCGCGCGATCTGGAGATCTATCCCGGCGCGGATCGGACGAGCCTTATGATGACGCTGCGCCACGAGCCCGGCTCGCTTTATAAAGTGCTCTCGCGCTTCTATGCGCTCGGCATCAACCTGAACAAGCTCGAAAGCCGCCCGCTCCCGGAGCGCAGCTTTGAGTTCATGTTCTATTTCGATCTGGAAAACCCGGTGTACGATCCCGCCTTCCGTCAGCTTGTGAGTGAGCTGGGGGACATCAGCGAGGAATACACCTATCTTGGAAGCTATAGTGAGGTAATTTGACATGATGCATTGCGGACTTCTCGGACAAAAGCTCAGCCACAGCTATTCTCCGGCCATCCATTCCATGCTCGGCGACTATGAGTATAAGCTCTATGAGACCGAACCGGAGAATGTGGAGACCTTCCTTCGGAAGGGCGATTTTGACGCGCTGAACGTCACGATCCCCTACAAAAAGTGCGCCGCGGCGATTTGCGACGAGCTCTCCGAAACGGCGCGCGCCATCGGCAGCGTCAATACGATCGTCCGCCGCGCCGACGGAACGCTCTACGGCGACAATACGGACGTCTACGGCTTTGAAGAGCTGCTGCGCCGCGCGGTGTTCTCGCCGCGCGCGAAAAAGGTGCTCGTGCTCGGCAGCGGCGGCGCTTCCGCCGCGGTGGTGTACGCGCTCGAAAAGCAGCAGGCGCGCGAGATCGTCGTCGTCTCCCGCGATGGGAAGGACAATTACTCCAACCTCTCCCGCTACACGGACGCCGAGCTCATCGTGAACACCACGCCGGTCGGCATGTACCCGCACAACGGCGAGGCGGTCATTGATCTGCTGCGCTTCCCGCGCTGCCGCGCCGTCGTCGATCTCATCTATAATCCCGTGCGCACGGAGCTTTTGCTGCAGGCGGAAAAACTCGGCATCCCCTGCGCGAACGGCATGGTGATGCTCGCGGCGCAGGCCATCCGCGCGAGTGAGATCTTCACCGGCAAAAAGGCGGCGTCCGGCGCGCTCGAGCACGCCATCGACCTCGTGAAGAGCAAGACGATGAACATCGTCCTCATCGGCATGCCCGGCTGCGGCAAATCCGCCGTGGCGGAGGCGCTCGGCAAGGCGCTCGGCCGCGAGGTGCTCGATACGGACGCCTATATCGAGGAGCACACCGGCTATACGCCCGAGCAGATCATCACAATGCAGGGCGAATCCGTGTTCCGCACGCACGAGAGCGAGGCCGTGCGCGAGCTCGGCAGCGCCTTCGGCGCGATCGTCGCCACCGGCGGCGGCGCGGTGCTCCACGAGGAGAACTACGCGCCGCTGCACCAGAACGGCGTCATTTTCTGGCTGCGCCGCGATCTTGACAAGCTCGAGCGCGACGGCCGCCCGCTCTCCCGCGCGGGAAATCTCAACGCCATGTACGAAATGCGCGAGAAGCGCTATCTCCGCTTTGCGGACTATATCATCGACAATAACCGCGCGCTTGAGGACACCGTGGAGGACATCCGCAAGGTGATCTTATGAAAATCCTCGTCATCAACGGCCCCAATCTGAACCTTCTCGGCGTGCGGGAACCGGAGCTTTACGGAAGGCGTGACTTTGCCGCGCTCGAGGCATATATCCGTGCGTCCTGCCGGGAGCTCGGCGCAGAATGCGAGCTTTTCCAGTCCAACCACGAGGGCGCGATCGTCGATGCCATCCAGTCCGCCCTCGGACGGATGGACGGCATCGTCATCAATCCCGCGGCGTATACGCACACGAGCGTCGCCATTCTCGACGCGCTCAAGGCCGTGGCGCTCCCGGCGGTGGAGGTGCATCTCACCGATATTCAAGAGCGCGAGAGCTTCCGGCACGTGTCCTACGCGGGCATGGCGTGCGAAAAGACGTTCGCCGGGCTGGGCTTTGAGGGCTACCGGAGAGCGGTCGAATATCTTGTGAACCGGGGGAAAACCACATGATCCCATCCGAAGTATACGCGCTCGGCGCGTCCGGCAACCCCATCCGGGAGATCGCCGATTACGCCATGCGCCGCGCCGAAGAGGTCGGCGCGGAAAACGTCTACGATTTCAGCATCGGCTCGCCGAGCATTGCGCCGCCCGTGGCGGTGCAGGAGACGGCGCAGCGTCTTATGAAGGAAATGTCCCCCACGCAGCTGCACGCCTACAGCCCCGATCAGGGTCTGCCGGAGGTGCGCAAGGCTGTGGCGGAGTATCTGAACGGCGCGTTCTCCATGGCGTATGCGCCGGAGGATATTTACATGACGAGCGGCGCGTCCGCGGGCCTTGCCATCGGCTGCCGTGCGCTGCTCTCGCCGGGCGACGAGTGCATCACGCTCACGCCGTATTTTTCCGAATATCGCACCTATACCGAGGCCGCCGGCGGCGTCATGCGCGAGGTGTCCTGCGAACCGGAGACGTTCCAGCTCGACTATGAAGCCTTCGCTGCGGCGGTGAACGGAAAAACGTGGCTCGTGATCTTAAATTCTCCGAATAATCCCTCCGGCGTTGTGCTGGGAGATGAGAGCATACGAAAGATCGCCGGCCTGCTCACCGAGCGCTCAGCGGAGTACGGCCACCCGATCTACATCCTCGCGGACGAGCCGTACCGCGATCTTGTCTACGACGGCGATGCCGTGCCGTACATCCCCAATTTCTATCCCGACACGATCTACTGCTATTCGTTCAGCAAATCGCTCTCGCTGCCCGGCGAGCGCGTCGGCTATCTCGCCGTGCCGCCGGAGAGCAAGGACCGCGCCACACTGCGAGCCGCCGTGTCCGGCGCGGGCCGGATGCTGGGGTATGTCTGTGCGCCGGTGCTTTTCCAGCGCGTGTGCGCCGCGTGCCTCGGCCAGACGGGAGAGCTGCGCGAGTATAAGAAAAACCGCGATCTCATCTGCGAAGGGCTCGCCGCGCTCGGCTTTTCCTGCGCGAAGCCGCAGGGGGCGTTCTATCTCTTCGTAAAATCACCGGAGGAGGACGCACGCGCCTTCTGCAAAAAGGCGATGGCGCACGATCTTCTGCTCGTGCCGGGCGACGATTTCGCCTGTCCGGGCTACGCCCGCCTTGCCTACTGCGTGCCGGAGGAGCGGCTGCGCCGCTCACTGCCCGCCTTTGCCGCTCTCGCGGAAGAATACGGCTTGAAAGCCGAATAAACCAAAGAAAAGGTCGTGCCTCCTAAAATCGGGAGGCACGGTCAATTTTTACCACCGCGTTGGGCGGCGCAGGGCGCTGATCTTCCGGTAGCAACTCTGGCAGAGGCGCCCGCTCTGGTGGAGCGGGAGCGCCGCGCTGCAGCGCGCGCAGAAGCGGATGTTGTTTTTGAGATTGTAGAGCAGTATCTGGTTGATGCTCTCGGCGGCGTCCTCGCGCTTATCATAGAGCGCGTCGCGGTCGATCGGGCAGCCGAACGCCTTGGAAAACGAGAAATAGAGATCGAGCTTCCGGCAGTATTGCTCAAGCTGCGGGAGCGTCGGCGCGTGTCCCTCGGGAAGCTCCGGGCAGGAGAGCGACTGCCCCGCCTTGAAGCAGCGCAGGAAGGAGAAGAACAGCTCCAGCAGTTCCTCTTCCGTTTCGTCAAACGGGATGTTCGCGCATCGCAGCTCCTGCTCGCGCGTGAGCGAAAAGCCTTCCTGCCGCACCTTGCCGATGAGCGTGATATATCGGCTGACATCGAGCTTTACATACGGCGCGACGGTTGGCATTTTGTTCCACTCGGTCAGCACCTCCAGAAGATCGTGCTCTACCTGCAGTACGAGCTCGGAAAACCCGGCCACCGCCGTTTCGAGCGGCGGCACGGCCGCTTCCAGCCCCTCGCGGATGAAGTCCAGATTCTCCGTTGCGCCGACGTAGCCTTTGTCATACATGCCGTAGCGTCCGGCACGCCCGGCGATCTGCTGGATCTCGGCGGGCTTTAGGTCGCGCCGCTCCACGCCGTCAAACTTGCGCGTGTCCAGAAATATCACGCGCCGGATGGGGAGATTCAGCCCCATGCCGATGGCGTCGGTCGAGACGACGTACTGCATCCGCCCTTCGAGAAAGCCTTCCATCTGCCGCCGCCGCGTGGAATAGGGGAGCGCGCCGTAGATGATGGCGGGCTCCTTTCCGTGCGCGCGCAGATCCTCGGCGACCGAAAGCACGCCGAGCTTTGAGAACGTGATAAGCGCGTCGCCGGGCTTTACGTCGTCAAAATCGATCTCCCGGCGCATGCACACGAGCGGCGTTTTGCGCAGATGATGGATCTCCTCCCACGTGTCGCCGGTGCTCTCAATGATGCGGATCAAAAGATCGCGCGCCTCGGGCGCGGCGCAGAGATGCACCTCCGGTGCGAGCACGCCGAGGATCGCGCGTGTCCAGGCAAAGCCGCGTTCCCGGTCGGCGATCATCTGACACTCGTCAATCACCGCCACATCGTACCGCGCGGAGAGATCGAGCTTTTCCGCCGTGGCCGCGACGTGGGTGTCCCCCTCGCGGCGGTCCTCTTCCTCGCCGGTCGTGAGCGAGCACGCAACGCCGAGATCGAGCAGCCGCTCCTGCGCTTCGAGCGCAAGCAGACGGAGCGGGGCGAGATATACGCCCGTTTTGGCTTTACGCAGTCGTTCAAACCCGGCGTAGGTCTTGCCGGTGTTTGTCCCGCCGATGTGGAGGATAAAGCGGCGCTGCATGGCACGCGCCTCCGGGTACTCGTCCTTCGGGTTGAGCGCTACGAGCAGCTTCAGACTCGAGCGGATCGCGCGCGGGATATAAAAGACCGAATAGAGATAGGAGAGCGGGTGCTGCAGAAGCTCCTGCACAGGAAAAGCGCCCTTTTCGAGAAGCCCTTCCATGTTCGCCTCCGGCTGCGCGGCAGCAAAAGAAGCAATGTCGCGCGCACTGATCGAAAGCAGCACCGCGGCATAGCGCGCGGAGAGCTTCCCGGCGAGCGGAGAAGCTGCGTTCGCGCCGAGCCATGGCGCGGCGGTCACGAACCGGCGGAGCGTTGCGCCGAGCGGCTCTTTCCCGCTGCCATTCTCCAGATGCAGAAAGTGCTCGATATAGCTGATGCTCTGTCCTGGCCGCAGCCGCTTGGCAAACGCGACCGCCGGGATCTGGCGGAGAATCGCTTCATGGTAGCGCGCCGCAAGAGCCGCTTCCCGGCCCTCCGGCAGCGCGGCGGCGTCCCAGGCGTTTTGCAAAAGCTGTGATGCTGCATCGAGCGCTGCATCGTCCGGCACGTTCTCGATGTTCTCCGCAGAGGCCGCGCGCAGCGAGCGGAAGCTCTCGCTCTGCTCGGCGCGGCGGATATCGTCCGTGTGCCAGGCACGAACGCGGCGGCCGTTCCGGTAGAGACGCTGCGGCTTCGGCAGGAGAGAGGCGATCAGCTCCTCCGTCCAGCCGCGGCTTTTAAGCGTGCCAGCCGTCCATAATTTCGTATTTTTACTCACTTGCGTTATTTCTCCTTGAAAGATCGCAAATACTATACCAGATTTTTTCCCATCGGGCAAGGCAGGGACTTGACAGATGCATTAGATTGTGTATAATGAGCATACACAATAAATTGTCCAACAGGGAGGAATGCGCGATGGAACTTTTATCCGTGCGTGATCTTTGCAAAACGTATAACCTATACATGAGAAGACCAGCACATTTTTCCCTTTAGGGACATTCACGTTTCGTTCTCTTTGGAGAGCGGGTATATCATGGGGTTCATTGGGCGCAACGGCGCGGGAAAGACGACGACGCTCAAAAGCATGCTCGGTCTCGTCCATCCGGACGGCGGCGCGGTGCAGATGTTCGGCATGGATCTCCGGGAAAACGAATCGGCCTGCCGCCAGCAGATCGGCGTGGTGCTGGGCGATGCGCGCTATTACGGCTCGAAGCGCCTGCGCGACGTGGTGGAGACGACGGCGCGGTTTTATGAGCATTGGGACGACGCCGCGTACCGGGAGTATATGAAGCGCTTTGCGCTCGACGAGACGAAGCGCGTGCGCGAGCTGTCCACCGGCATGTGGGTCAAGTTCACGCTGGCGCTTGCCCTTTCGCACGGGGCGCGGCTCCTCATTCTCGACTGACCGGTGCGCAGCCACTCCTTCACGTCGTCGTAAGTACCCTGATAGACCTTCTGGACATTTTCCGCGACACGGTCGCAAACGGGGAGCGCAGCATTCTGTTCTCCACGCATATTATATCCGATCTTGAAAAGTGCGCCGATCTCATCACGTACATCCACGGCGGAAAGATCCTCACAAGCACCGACCGCGACACCTTCACCGACGCTTACCGCAAGGTGACCGGCGGCAAGGACGAACTGACGGACGCCGTAAAGGAGAGTGCCATCGGTCTCCGGGAGCAGAGCTTCGGATTCGAAGCGATGATGAAAACGGAGGACGCAATGGCTTCCGGTCTCGCGGCGGAGCCTATCGGCATGGAGGACATCATGGTCCACATCGAAAGGGAGGGGAGAGAATGAAAAATCTGCTGTATAAGGAGTTCCGGCTCGCCATCCATCCGAGCGTGTACATCTTTTTCGTGCTCACGGCGCTGCTGCTCGTACCCTCGTATCCCTATTATGTCAGCTTTTTCTATCTGATGCTCGGCATATTCCTCACGTTCAAGACCAACCGCGCCGAGAACGACATTTTTTATTCCGCGCTTTTGCCGGTGCGCAAGGGCGACGTGGTGCGCGCCCGCGTCCTTACCGTTGCGCTGCTGGAGCTTGCCAACATCCTCATCGCCATCCCGTTTGCGGTAATTTCTGCAAAGATCAATCCCGCGGGAGACAATAACGCCGGCATCGAGCCGAACGTCGCGTTTTTCGGCCTGTCGTTTCTGATGTACGGCGGCTTCAACCTCATTTTCTTCCCGGTGTTCTATAAAACCGGGCGGAGCGAGGGCAAGGCATTCCTCTGGGGCGGCGTGTTTACGTTTCTCTATATCATCGCCGCGGAATCGCTCGCACAGTATATCCCCTCGCCGGTCAGCGCGTATCTCGACACACTGGAGAAAAGTGCGCAGCTCCGTCAGCTTCCGGTGCTGTTCGCCGGGATCATCCTCTGGGCAGCCTTTACGCTGCTCTCGGCAAAGATCAGTGCCGAGAGGTTTGAAAAGGTGGATCTATGAAGCTGACAGTGACGAATACATCGCCGCTGCCGCTCTACCGGCAGATGTATGACCAGCTTGCCGCGCAGATCCTGCGCGGGGAGATAGCGCCCGGCGAGGTGCTGCCGCCGATACGGACCGTAGCGCAGGAGCTCTCGGTAAGTCTTATTTCGGTGCGGCGCGCCTGGGAAGAACTGGAGCGGGACGGCTTTATCCACACCGCCGTCGGGCGCGGGACGTTTGCCGCCGCGCTCGGCGAGACGGACAAAGCGGCCATGCGCCGCGCCATTTTAAAAGAAAAGCTCACCGACGCCGCGCAGTTCTGCGCGGCTGTCGGCGCATCCGGAGAGGAAGCGGCGGCGCTGCTGCGCGAGCTGATGAAGGAGGAAAACGCATGAGAAAAAAACTGCTGCTGATCGCCACCGGAGGCACGATCGCCTCGCGCCCGGCGGAGGACGGCCTGACGCCGGAAATGACGAGCGAGGAGCTGCTGCAATGCATCCCCGAGGTACGCTCTCTCTGCGAGATCGACACGGTGCAGCCCTTTAATCTGGACAGCACGAACATGCGCCCGCAGAATTGGGTCGAGCTCGTGAAGATCATCCGGGATAAGTATGAAAGCTACGACGGCTTTGTCATCACCCACGGCACCGACACGATGGCCTATGCCGCCGCAACGCTCTATTATCTCATCCAGAACAGCCCGAAGCCCGTCGTGCTGACCGGCTCGCAGGTTTCCATCTACGCGCGCGATACCGACGCGCGGGAAAATCTGCGCAATGCGATCACCTATGCCGCCGATGACGACGCCTGCGGCATCCATCTTGTGTTTGACAACAAGGTCATCTGCGCCAACCGCGCGCAGAAAACACGTACGCGCAGCTTCAACGCCTTCTCGAGCATCGATTACCCGGAGGTCGCTGTCATCCGCGGCGGCGAGGTGCGCTATTATATCCGCGAGTCGTTCCCCGGTCCGGTGCGGTTTTATGATGCGCTTGACAGCCGCGTCTGCGTCATCAAGCTCATCCCCGGCATGGCGCCCGGCATTCTCGACTATGTAGCCGAGCACGCCCACGCCGTTATCATCGAGAGTTTCGGCGTCGGCGGTGTGCCGTACTACGATAACGACGAGTTCACCGAGAAGATCGGCCACCTGCTGCGGAACCACGTGAAGGTCATTTTCACCACGCAGGTCTCCCACGAGGGGAGCGATATGGAGCTTTACCGCGTAGGCTTCCGCATCAAGAAAAAGTATGAGCTGCTCGAAGCCTATACGATGACGACAGAGGCCGTCGTCGCCAAGGTCGAATGGGCGCTGGCAAACTCTTCCGACGACGCGGAGTTTAGAAAGCTCTTCCTCACCCCCGTCGGCAACGACCGGCTGTAAGGGGGCGACGCCGTGTATACGATCGGTCAGCTTGCCTGTCTGGAGGGCGTGACACCGAAAACGCTGCGGCACTATGAAAAGCTCGAGCTGCTCATGCCGAGCGCGCATTCCGATTCGGGGTACCGGCTGTACTCGGAAGAGGACCGGCAGAAGCTGCATGAGATACTGTACTACCGGGATCTCGGCTTTCCGCTCAAGGCCGTGGGGGAGATGCTCCGCTCGGCGGAAGGAGAGCGGCGAGAGCTTATCGAAGAACAGATCAGTCATCTCGGCAACACGATCCGCCGCTGCGAGAACCTGCGCACGGAGCTGCTGAACATCCGTGAAAAGGAGAAAGGACTCGGCGAAAAAACGGCGCTCCTGATCGTGGACATGCAGCGGGACTTTCTGGAAAACTCGCCGCTGAGCACGCCCCGCACCGCGCGGGCGGCGGAGAATATCCGAAAGCTCCTCGACGGCATCCGCGGTCTCGGTATACCGGTGGTCTATATATGCGACTGCCATTCGGAGAGCGATCCGGAGCTTTGCCACTGGCCGAAGCATACCATGAAGGGGACCGCCGGCGCGGAGATCATCGATATCCTTGCACCCGCCGCAGAGGATAAGGTGTTTTACAAAAATTCCTTCAATGCGTTCAGCAGCGGCGAGCTTAATCCGTATCTGCACGAAAACCGCGTCTCCCGGCTGATCGTGACGGGCGTGCACACGACCATATGCATAACGGAGACCGTGATGCGCGCGTATTATCTGGGGTACGACACGGTCGTTCCGCAGGAGTGCGTGGAGGCCTATTCCGACGAGGAACAGCTTTTCGGTCTCAACCAGCTGCGGAGCAATTACCAGACGAGGATCCTTTCCACGGAAGAGCTGCTGCGCGAGCTTCAGGACGCGCGGCAGCAGATCCCCGCGTGGGAAAAATAAGAAAAGCCCTGTTTTTGCCAAGCAAAAACAGGGCTTGAGCGTGTCAAAAAAATATTTTTGACACGCTCTCAAACGAGACCCGCTGCGCTGGGCTCTCGTTTGAAAAGGCTGCGGCTCGCCGCAGCGCACTCGCTGTGCGCCGTTGGCGCACAACTCGCACGTTTGCGAGCCGAAATGTATTTTCTCCGACGCACATGTCGCCGGAGAAAATGATCAGAACTTTATTTGCGCCTGCGGGCGCAAACTCTGCGAGGCTTTTTTGACAGTCTGAAGCCCTGTTTTTGCCAAGCAAAAACAGGGCTTGAAATTTATTCGGTTTTATTCGGTGACGGAAAACGCCCGGAACGGGATCACTTCATAATGTCGGCAAGATCGCAGATCGTTGCGCCGTAAATGGCCTGAATGTAGCCGAGACCGCCCTGATATCCTTCCTCGGTGGTGGTGTCGGTCGTTTCGCGGGGGACAATGATCTTGAAGCCGCGGAAGAATGCGCCGGCGGAGGTGTGGCGGCAGCAGCAGTCTGCCTGCCAGCCGGTGATGATGACGGTATCGACGTCCAGCTCGCGGAGCACAAGCTCCAGCGTCGTCTGGAAGAAGCCACTGTAGGTCTTTTTGGGAATGATGTAGTCGCCGGGCTGCGGCTTGAGTTCGTCAATGACTTCGGCGCCTTTGGTGCCTTCGACCGCGTGGGGACCCCACACCTTGAATTCCTTATCCACCTCGGTATGGCTGTCGTTGGAGTAGATCACCGGCATGTCGTGCTTGCGGGCGTAGTCGCACAGATCCTTAATCGGCTCAAAGATGTGATGGATGCGGGGACTCGCAATGGGGCCGGTGACGAAGTCGTTGAGCATGTCGATGACGATAACGGCGGTTCTGGACATTTTCGGTTCTCCTTTTTTATTGAATTCCGGATGAGATGACCCGGTACTGTATAAAGCATACAGCTTGCCCTTGGGACAAGGTCAAGCGCCCAAAGCGTAGAAAGAACGGCTGCCAATTTGGGAAAAATGCCGATCCCCCCGGCAGCCGGGCGGCTGTCAGGGGGATGAAGGAAAAGAAAAATCGGTTTTGCTTAGAACTCGCGGCCCTTATAATGGACATGGAGCAGTTCGTGTTCGCGCTCACCGATGTCCCGCAGGAGCGTTTCGATGACGGGGTTCTGCTCGCTGCGCTTGATGAGGGCGGTCTTGTCGGCGTTATAAAGGCCCGCGGCGCGGTCATACTTGTCCTTCGTAAGGCCGTGCGGCTGGCCGGCGCCGCCGACGCAGCCGGCGCGGCAGGTCATAACTTCGATAAGATCAAAGTATTCGCGTCCGGTCTCGATCTCGTCGATGAGCTTCTGGGCGTTGAGAAGACCGTTGCACACCGCGAGGCGGATCGTCCGCTCGCCGACGAGCATGCTCGCCACGCGCACGCCTTCCACGCCGCGAAGACCGGAGTATTCGATGGCCATCGCCGCGTTTTTGGTCTTGTCCGGGCAGCAGCAGCGCGCGACCGCTTCCGCCACGCCGCCGGTAGCGCCGAAGATGACGCCGGAGCCGGTCGTGATGCCGAACGGCATGTCCACTGCTTCGTCTTCCAGGTTGGCAAAGTCGATGCCGCTTTCCTTTATCATGTTGATGAGCTCGATCGTCGTGAGTACGGCGTCCACGTCGGGCTTGCCGTTGTGGGTGAACTCCTCGCGCTTCGCCTCGCCCTTCTTCGCGGTGCAGGGCATGACGGCGACGTGGTATACCTCGCGGCCGTCGCTGTTTTTCTCATAGTGATCGCGCAGCACGGCGGCGAACATCTCCATCGGGGACTTGCAGGAGGAGATGTGGCGGAGAAGCTCGGGGCGCTGATACTCCACATACTTGACCCATGCCGGGCAGCAGGAGGTGAACATTGGGAACGTGCCGCCGTTTTTGAGCCGGTTCATAAACTCCTTTGCCTCGACGACCGTGGTGAGGTCGGCGGCGAACGAGGTATCAAACACCTCGGCCGCGCCCATGAGCCGGAGCGCCGCGACCATTTTGCCCATGGCATTTTCGCCCGGACGAAGTCCGAACGCTTCGCCGATGGCGACGCGCACTGCCGGAGCGATCTGGAACACAACGCGCTTATTTTTGTCGTGCAGCGCGCGCCACACGCGGCCGATGTCGTTATACACGGTGATCGCGGCGGTGGGGCATACGGCGGCGCACTGGCCGCAGCCGATGCAGTCGGTCTCGGCGAGCTTCTGGTCGAATGCCGGCATTACGCGCAGATCGGCGCTGCGGTGCGTAAAGTCGATGATGTTCATGCCCTGGATCTCCTCGCACGTGCGCACA
>OHAJ01002230.1_pt1 | contig 13381 bp, 14 predicted proteins | sample 1577101 | NCBI WGS metagenome assembly OHAJ01 (sample SAMEA3541531, study PRJEB24748) | human gut metagenome | biome: human gut; feature: human-associated habitat; material: faeces | place: China | collected 2012
AGGCAAGGGTCTGCAAAACCCTCATTCCCCAGTTCAAATCTGGGTGTCACCTCCATAAAGAAGGACATGACGAAAGTCATGTCCTTCTTTTTGGGTTCCGCTCACGTTGTTCGCTCCACCCCAAGGGGATCGAACATACTCGGGGCAAGTGAAATGCGGCGAAGCAGGGCACTCCGTGCATGCGGCACTTTTCCGCTCCGCTTCTGTTCCTTATGGGCTGCCCTGCCGGATAAAATATGACGATGCCGAACATCGGCACCGTCCTGCTGTATCGTGTATTCAGTTCGCCTTTTTCAGCTTTGCAATATCCTACGCCATTTGGCGGCACATGAGCTTGAGGAATTTCACCTCGTCCTCCAAATCGTCCACGCGGGAGCGCGGCACGAGCTTTTCCTGAATGTCCTTAATGCCGTCCGCCAAAAGGTTGAACTTCGGCGTGACATCACTCTCAATAAGTACGGCCATGCTGCGGGTAATTCTTTCTTCCATCTCCTGCAAGTAAGCAATTCCCTTTTCATCAAACATTTTTCTCTCCCTCCTTGTCTTGCATTATACGGTGCCGGTATTCGGTTGTCAAGGTGCGCTCTGCCGCCTGCCGGTATTCGAATTTTCTGCTTTCCCCATATTTTAATCAATAATCTTTCAAATCTTATGAATATTGGCTGTTGCATCTTCCACCGCTTTGCCGTATACTCCTATATTATTTCATAGTAGGATGGGATGGAACCGTATGAAAACCTATTCATTTGCCTACGGCAGCGGCACGGTGGATATCCGGCGCTGGTGGGCCTTGACGAAAGCCGTCGTCTGGCCCGCGAGCAGGCGGATGCCGCCTGTGCCGCGCTGGCCGGTTTCAACGGCCCCGAAGCCGAATTCCTGCGTGCCCTTGCCGAGTACACCATCACGAGAGCGGCCTAAAAGATGACGGAGAATACTGCACAGTCCCTGCTGGACAGCCTGACCTCACCGAAGCAGGTGATGGATCTTTCTGACGAACAGCTCCCGGTGCTGGCTGCGGAGCTGCGCAAGCGCATCATCGATGTGGTGTCCAAGAACGGCGGACATCTGGCCCCCTCGCTGGGGGTCGTGGAACTGACCCTGGCCCTGCTGCATACCTTCAACATGGAGCAGGACAAGATCGTCTGGGACGTGGGGCATCAGGCCTACGCCTACAAGCTGCTGACCGGACGCGCCTCCCAGTTCCACACCCTGCGTACCCTGGGAGGCCTTGCGGGCTTTCCGCGCCGCAGTGAGAGCCCGTATGACCGCTTTGGGGTGGGGCACTCCTCCACATCCATCTCCGCGGCCCTGGGCATGGCCATGGCCCGTGACCTGGCCGGCGGCAAGGAACATGTGCTGGCCGTCATCGGTGACGGCTCCCTGACCGCGGGCGAGGCCTTCGAAGGCCTGAACCTGGCCGGACATATGGGACGTCGGCTCATCGTGGTGCTCAACGACAACGAGATCTCCATCTCGCCCAATGTGGGCGCCCTGTCCCTGTTCCTGAGCCGTACGCTGTCCCGGCGCTGGGTACGGCAGACGCGCAAGGATGTGCTCCAGCTTTTGCGCTCCATCCCCCGTATCGGCCAGAAGCTGGCCCTGTACGCCATGCGCGGCGAATGGAGCTTCAAATCCTTTTTCACGCCCGGCATGCTGTTCGAAGCCTTCCGCTTCACCTATATCGGGCCTGTGGACGGGCACGACCTGCCCGCCCTGTGCCGTCATTTGCAGATGGCGGCAGCCGTGGAAGACGGGCCGGTGCTGCTGCATGTGCGCACCTGCAAGGGCAAGGGCTATGCCCCGGCGGAGAAAGATCCCACGCATTTCCATGGTGTGGGCCACTTTGAGCCGGAAACGGGCCTGCTCATCCCCAGCAGTAACAAGACGCCTTCCTTTACCGGCATCTTCGGCAAGACGCTGGTCGAGCTGGCGGAAAAAGATGACCGCCTGCTGGCCATCACGGCAGCCATGCCCGAAGGCACGGGGACGAACCTTTTTGAAGAGCGCTTCCCGGAGCGTTTCGTGGACGTGGGCATCTGCGAACAGCACGCCGTCACCTTTGCTGCCGGTCTGGCGGCCAGCGGCTTCCATCCCGTGGTGGCCATCTATTCCACGTTCCTGCAGCGTGCCTATGACCAGATCGTCCATGACGTCTGCCTGCAGAAATTACCCGTGACCTTCTGTGTAGACCGGGCAGGTCTGGTGGGCGAGGACGGGGCCACGCACCACGGTGTCTTCGATATCGCCTATCTGCGCCATATCCCCGAGATGACCCTGCTGGCCCCCCGTGACGAGAACATGCTGCGCCATTGCCTGCTGACGGCCACCACGTCCGGTGGGCCCTGCGCCGTGCGCTATCCGCGCGGTGCCGGTATGGGGGTCCCGCTGGATGCCGAGCTGCGTCTGCTGCCTTCTGCCCAGGGTGAGATCGTGCAGGACGGGGAGCGGGTGGCCATCGTGGCCGTAGGCAATCGCGTGCGCCCGGCTCTGGAAGCCGCGGCAGCCATCGAAAAGGAATTCGGCTTCCGGCCGCTGGTCTTCGATCCCATCTGGCTCAAGCCGCTGCCTGCGGTGCAGCTGGCCGAGATCGCCCGCACATTCGACAACGTCGTCTTTGTGGAAGAAGGTTGCCTGGCAGGTGGTTTTGCCTCGGCCGTGCTGGAACGCTGGGCCGATGACGGCCTGTTGCGCGGCCAGCGTATCCGCCGACTGGGTATCGGCGATGCCTTCGTGGAGCACGGGACTCAGGCCCAGTTGCGCGAACTGGTGGGCCTGCGGGCACCGGACATCATCCGGGCCGTGCGGGAACTGATCCTGAAGGACTGATCATTTTATTGCATCAACGGGAACGAAAGGAGCGTACCTGCCGGTACGCTCTTTTTTTATGTATGCTGGGGAAAAGAAGGCCGGGCGCGCGATTTTGGGATGAGGAAGATCCCAGAGGGATAGCGTTCCGGCAGGAGGATGGAAGGTAATAGGCAGACGTTGGCGAAGATATGCGCACAGGGAAGGGGCCTTATGTTCGGAGGGCACAAGGGCCGGGAATCCGCTGCTGTTGCCGCGGGTGCAGTGCCTCAGCTTTTCTGAGCGCCTTGCCGGTTTTCGACATAAAAGCGGATGCTGCCCCCTTTGAGATGGGCCATGATATTGCCGGGCAGCTGGAAGGTAGTGCCGCCCCGGCCATCCTGCCAGGCCTGATCAAGGGCCAGCAGCGTGGCGGAACGGGCCTGACCGCCGGAAAGGCGGGCCAGCCGGGCAACGGCCCGGTGGTAAAGACGCAGCCTCAGGGCCGCATGCGCCCCCCGCAACAGGGCGCGGGGCAGGGTGATGCTGCCGGAGGCCTCCTGCCAGGGCGTACGGGCAAGAAGGCGTTCCAGCTCCTGCTGCCAGTAGTCCCCGTCGATACCGGCCAGTTCCCAGAGATGCAGGCAGGCTTCCTCAAGACGGGGGTTCTCCTGCCGCAGGAGGGGAAGGACGGTATGCCGCAGGCGATTGCGGGTATAGCGGGTATCCGCGTTGCTGCTGTCTTCCCGCCAGAGGATGCCGCAGTGGTGCAGAAGCTCTTTCAGAGCACGGTTATCCGTGCGGAGCAGGGGACGCAGCAGATGCCGTCCCGCATCTTCGGCCCGCATGCCGCCTAGTGCCGGCCAGCCGGTACCGCGCAGGAAGCGGAGCAGCTGGTCTTCGGCCACATCGCTCCGGTGATGCCCCAGCAGGATGGCTGCGGCGCCACATGCCAGTCTGGCCTGCTCCAGCAGGGCATAACGCGCCAGCCTGGCTGCCTCCTCCGTTCCCAGAGCGTCTTGCCGTGCCAGACGGGCCACATCTGCCGTCAGGATACGGCAGGGGATGCGCCAGTCCTGACAGAGCCGGGCCACGAAGGCGGCATCCTCGGCGGATTCCGGCCGCAGCTGATGGTCCACCGTTGCCACATACAGCCGCCAGTCATGCCGGGGGGCCAGCAGGACCATGATGTACAAAAGGGCTGTCGAATCCGCACCGCCGGAAACGGCCAGCAGCCAGCGTTTACCGTCAGCCATCTTCAGGCCGTCACGACAAAAACGCTCCACATCCAGGCACAGACGGGCCAGCCGGGACGGGAGCGTTTGCAGTTCAGGGACGGGGATCATGCCGCAGGGCATTCCGCTTAGTTGGGGATCTTGAGTTCTTTCAGGGTATCCGTGATGTAGTCCATCATGTGGCGCTGCAGCTCGGGCGAGGCATAGGCCACGCATTCACAGCGGATACGGCCCCGGGCACGCACCAGCAGCTCCAGGCGCAGGCTGGTCTCTTCGCATTCCAGCGCCATGACATAGGGGCCGCACTGGCTTTCGTGTTCCTTCTGCACGGCGCTGAGCATATGAGCGGGGATGGGCAGCCAGTAGATACCATCCAGTCCGGCGCCCAGATCCATGGCATCCAGATGTTCGCACAGACGCTTGGTCTCTTCGGCACGCAGGTCATCGATGAGGAAATAGCGCATTATTCGTGCTCTCCGTTGTTCCGGGCACTACAGGTACAGCCCTGGTCAAGGTTGAAGATGCGGCGCATGAGGCTGATGCGCGGCGCGCTGCCTTCCTGCGACATGGTACCGCGCTTGAGGAACATGATGGGGTCGTGGTTCAGCTTGCGGACCAGAGCCAGTGCCATGACTTCGATGGCTTCGCGCGTGGCGTCATCCACATGGCCCAGACGTTTCAGGGTGCGGGCCACTTCTTCATGGGCGGCGTTCTCGCCATGCTGGATAAGATCCACGATGGTGGGCTGCACGTCCAGGCTGCACAGCCACTGCCGGAAGATGTCCACTTCTTCGTCCACGATCTCGGCGGCTTTCTGGGCCTCGTCGCGGCGGGTGGCCAGGTTTTCTTCCACCACTTCCTTGAGGTCGTCGATATCGTAAAGATAAACGTTGTCCAGGCCGTTGACGTCGGGGTCGATGTCACGGGGGACGGCGATGTCGATGAAGAACATGGGCCGGTTCTTGCGCGCCTTGAGCACACCGCGGATGTCACGGGCGCGGATGACGGGATCCGGCGAACCGGTGGACGTGATGATGATGTCCACTTCCGTCAGATGGGACGCCAGGGATTCGAAGGGCAGGGCCCGGCCATTGAACTGGCGCGCCAGCTCTTCACCGCGCGAGAACGTGCGGTTGGCCACCAGGATCTCGTCCACACCGGCCTGGAGCAGGTGGGTGGCGGCCAGTTCGGCCATTTCACCGGCGCCCACCAGCATGGCTTTGTGGTGCTGCATCTCGCCGAAGATGCGCTTGGCCAGTTCCACGGCGGCATAACTGATGGAAACGGCGCTGGAGGCCACGGCGGTCTCGGTACGCACGCGCTTGGCCACGGAAAACGCCTTGTGCAGCAGGCGGTTGAGGATCACGCCGGTGGCATGGCAGGCGGCCGCCTTGCGGTAGGCGCTCTTGAGCTGTCCCAGGATCTGGGGCTCGCCCAGGATCATGGAGTCCAGACTGGAAGCCACGGAGAACAGGTGCCGCACGGCATCCATGTTCTTGTAGATGTAGACATAGGGCCGGAGCTCTTCGGGGTCGGTACCGCGTGCGGTGGCCCAGCGTTCCAGGATACGGCCCGCCACATCGCCATGACCGGTGGCGAGCAGTTCCACACGGTTGCAGGTGGAAAGGATCATGGCTTCACCGATGACGTCGTCACACGGCAGGGCCCAGTTTTCCCGGCTGCAAAAATCCACAAGGGCGAAACGTTCGCGCACGTCCACACCGGCGGTGCGATGGTTCAGGCCAACAAGTACGATATCACAATCCATATCAACGTCGGTGGATTAAGGTTTGATGAAGGAATGATGCGTTTCCATCAGGGTATTGACGACCACGATGGAGAAAAGGCTCAGGCCGAAGACCAGCACCATCAGGCGGGCAGGCTTGCGGCCGCGCCAGCCGGTGGCCAGACGGCCATGGAACACATAGGCCATGAGCAGCCAGACGATGATGCTGACCACTTCCTTGGGGTCACCGGTGAAGGTGGCACCGTAGACGGGCTTGGCCCAGAACAGGCCGGAGACGACACCCAGCGTGTACAGCGGGAACGAAGCCGCCACGCCGAAGGCATTGATCTTGTCCAGCAGGGAAAGGGCCGGCATGTCCTGCCAGAAGCCTTCCATGCGCTGCTTGCTCTTGATGCGCCGTTCCAGGAACAGGAACAGGGAGCTGGCGGCAAACGCCAGGGTCATGAGGCCCATGCTGAGGAACAGCGCCCCCACGTGCAGGGCGTAGAAAGACCCCTTGAGCTGGGGAGGCACCTGCACCACGGCGGAGAGATACGGGGCGGAAACGGCAAACAGGATGAGGGCCAGCGGCGTGGCCAGCAGAAGCAGGGCTTCCTGCTTGTACCGCAGGCGGCTGACAAGCCCGCACAGCAGGACGAACCAGGCCAGCATCTGCAGATAGCCGCCAAGGCTCAGGCCCGTGGGCATGGTCTTGTGGAAGCCGAGCAGGAGGGAGAACGTCTGGCAGACGAATCCCAGTCCCGCCAGCCAGCAGCCCAGCCGCCGCCAGAAGGCATTGCGCAGCAGCATGCCGGCCAGACCGGCCACAGTGGCAGCGCCGTAACAACACAGGGTCAGTAAGGTGGAGGTCTCAGGCGATAACATCAAGCAACTCCGGGATGCGGTCGTGCAGCTTTGGCGGCAGCAGGGCCTGCAGACAGCGCAGGCACGCCTGCCGGTCGCCCTGCTGCAGATGATCCTGCAGGGGCGACTGGGCCAGAGCGCGGAACAGGGCCGTATTGTGCCCTGTCTCGTCGTGCAAGGCAAGGACCATGGGACGCAACCGTCCCATCAGACGGACCATTTTCTGGCGGGCGTCCAGCCAGGTCGTCAGTTCGCCCTTCCAGCGTCGGGAAAGGGCCGGGCTGGCGCCGCCTGTGGAAAGGGCCAGCGCCATGCTGCCGGACCGGGCTACGGCGGGCACGATGAACGAGCCTTCCGCAGGGGCATCGATGCAATTGCACAGGATATGGCGTTCGCGGCAAAGAAGGGCGATATGCCTGTTGACCGCGGCGTTGCCCGTGGCGGCAAAGACCAGCTGGCGACCGTCCAGGTCCTCGTCACGGAAGGGCCGCTGCTCAAAACGGACGCAGGGCTGTTCCAGCAGCGGAAGCAGGTCTGCAGCAGGGGTTTCCATGTCCAGGGCCAGGATGGAAGCCGGTGCGCAATGCAGCAGCCCTTGCAGTTTGCGGCTGCCGACACCTCCCAGCCCGGCCACGAGACAGTGCATGCCGCTCAGGTCCAGAAAAAGGGGATAGAAATTTTTTTCAGGGGATGCGTGAGGCATGGGCAACTTCCCGGTAGCGGCCCGGACGCACGACAGCCAGCATGCCTCCCTCAAAAAGGCGGCACACTGGCTGTCGCATCGGCTAGAGCCGGATCAGTTCCATAAAATAGGGCAGAGTGAAGCCCATGGACAGCAGCAGCCCGATCACAAGGGCAGGCTTCTGGCGCAGCGGCGTGGCACTGCGCGCGACCAGGGTCCAGAGCAGGGCAGGCAAAAGCCAGAGCAGCACGCGCAGGCTCTGGAAAATGGCATCCTGCTGCATGAACACGCCGGTGGTCTGCCAGGTCTGCCAGATCTCCAGTCCGCTGGAGGCCACCAGCAGCAGCCAGAGCAGGACCCAGGCGTTGCGGGCCCAGCGCGTGCACCAGGGGACCATGGTATTGTAGTAGTCCCGGCCAAAATCATCGGCCTTGCGGCGCAGGAGCAGCCACACGGCGCCAAAGGCACCGGCAAGGGCAAAGATCAGGGGCAGGGTGTAGCACAGGGCGCTCAGGTAGGCCTGACCGAACTGGGGCGTGAACAGCTGCGGGATGGTGATGCTGCTGGCCTCGGGCAGGGAAAGGGCATTGTACAGGCGGGTGACGGCCATGACGCCCACACAGGTCATCAGGCCCTGCAGGAAAGCGATGACGCCCAGGATGATGTGCAGCACAGGATAATTGGTCAGGAATTTCCAGAGCATGAAATAGCAGCAGGAAACGATGACCGAAAAACCGAACATCATCCAGGTGGCTTCACTGAGCAGGACGATGATGCTGTAGGAATCGAAGCCGTCCAGCGCCAGGATGAGCCACAGGCGGCCCCCCAGCAGCATGAGCCAGCCCAGCATCATGCTCAGGCAGGCCAGTTGCCGCGCACATTTGTTGTAAGCGGAACGCTTGCGCCGCAGGGCTACGATCTCGCCGCAGATGGCGATGCAGGTAAGGCCGAAATAGGCATAGAGCAGGGCAAAGGGTACGATGATGCTCCCCATGTCCAGCCCTGTCTGCAGCAGCGGATTGTCAGCGATGAAGGCGCGTACGCTCTCTAAAAAGTTCCCCATTGTTCCTCCAAAGATTCACCGGATCCCGGTTCTCCGGCAGGGAGACGCCGAGTTCGTGTTGGTTGTGCCTCAAAAATGGCCGTGCTGCAAGCAGCGCTTGCATTGCCGGAGCGCATCGGGCAGAAAAAAGACAGGAGTCTCCCATGAAAGCACATGCCCTTAGTCTGTCCTTGCTGCTTGCGGTCCTGCCTGCCCTGTCGCATCCCGTGGCCATTCCGGCCGTAGACGCGCAGCGATCGCAGGAAAGCTGGCAGCTGCCGTGGTCTGATGGCGACGGGCCCGTGCATGCCTATCGCGGCCCCGTGCGGGAGGAGTACCTGCAGTGTGACCAGGGGCAATGCCCCCTGCCTGCCCACGAAGGAGGCGCCCCGGCCAGCGGTCCGTCCGAAGGCCTGTCGCCTGAGGTGGAGCCTGCGGCACCCGCGCGACAGGATGCCCCTGTGACGCAGGCCGACGCGATGGAAAAGACGGACCATGCTATTGCCAAAGAGCAGGAGGCCCCTGCGGGACAAAGGTCTCCGTCCCGGGAAAAACAACAGTCCGCGACTGCCCCGTCCGTCAGTCCCGCTGCTGCCGGGAGCGGCATGGCGGCCCGGACAAAGGAGGTTCCTTCCGTACAGGCCTCTCCCGTGGCTCCGTCTGAAAAAACGCATCCGTCCACGCCCGCCACCGCCTCCAGACCGGCAGCAGGTACAGCCTCTGGTCCCGCGCCGGCACAAACGGCTGCCACGACGGCCAGAGACGCCGCTCCTGCCCCCGCTACAGACAGCCCGTCCGATGCCGCAACAGGAGATACGGCTGTGCCCGTCACCGATGAAAAAGCCGCCTATCAGGCGGGGCTGGATCTTATATTGTCGGGTCGTCTGGACGAAGGCATGGCCCGGATGCAGGCCTTGCTGGATCAGCATCCTTCCGGAGCGTATGCGGCCAATGCCGAATACTGGCTGGGCGAGGCCCTGTCCAGCCAGGGCCGGAACGAAGAGGCCCTGAAGCACTTCCGTAATGTGGAGGCCCGCTATCCCAAACATCATAAGAATGCCGATGCCCTGCTGCGTACCGGGATGATCTTGAGGCAGCAGGGAGATGCGGCAGGCGCCGGCAAGGCTTTCCGACAGGTGGTGCAACGCTTCCCCGCGTCCGCAGCGGCCGGTATCATCCGCAAAAAAGGACTCGTGCAGCCATGACGGATATCGAAGCGCCTCTGTCCGTCCGCTGGGGCGATATGGATGACCGTGCCCGTCGCGAATACTGGGCCGGTCTTGCCCTGCGCCATTGCCGCGGTCTGGGGGCCCGCTCGTGCTGCCGCCTGCTCCGCCATTTCGGCTCGGCCTTCGCCGCGCTGGAAGGCCGGGAAAGATGGGCCGATGCCGGAGTGGACCGGGGCAAGGCCGCCGAGATCTCCACGGGTTCGTGGCGGGTCACGGCCCGGACGGAGTGGGATGCCATCCGTGATCTGGACGCTGTCATCGTCCAATGGCATGAGGCTGCTTATCCGGCCCTGCTGCGTACACTGCCAGACGCCCCGGTCCTGCTGTACTGCATGGGGGATCTTTCTTTGCTGGCCAATCCGGCCGTGGCCGTCATCGGCTCGGGGACAGGCCCTGGCCGGGCATATGGCGGGGGCCTTCGCTTCCTGGGGCATCACGGTGGTCTCGGGCATGGCCTGGGGCATCGACAAAGCGGCGCATGAAGCCGCGCTGGACAGGACAGGGAGCAGCATCGCCGTGCTGGGGACGGGCATAGATGTCCCGTATCCCCGGGCCAACACCCGGCTGTATGACAGGATGGCGGCAAAGGGACTGCTGGTCTCCGAATTTGCTCCCGGTACGCCGGCCCTGCGGGAGAATTTCCCCGTCCGCAACCGCATCATCAGCGGTCTTTCCCTGGGGGTGATCGTGGTGGAGGCCGCCAGCCGCTCCGGGACCCTCATCACTTCGCGTCTGGCGCTGGAGCAGGGGCGGGAAGTCTATGCCGTACCGGGAGCGGCCCTGTCCGGCCAGAGCCTGGGCTGCCAGGAGCTTGTCCGGCAGGGGGCCAAGCCGGTGTTCGCGCCGGAGGACGTGCTGGAAGACCTTGCCGGGCCATTGCGCGATTTTGGCGTGCAGGCCGAACATCTGACGCGGGAAGCCGCGGAGCGCCGTCGCCGGGCCGAAGCCGAAGGCACGGGCCTGTCCCGCACGCTTTTTGCCTGTATGCCGCCGGAAACGGATGCGCCAGCGCAAAAGGTCGATCCCGGTGACGGGGAAGGGGCTCCGGCACAAGGGACGGACGGGGAGACGGACACCGCTGCCCCGGCACAGGACAATATCGTCCCGTTGTTACGGGAGCAGGGCCCTTTGCACGTGGATGCCTTGGGGGCCGCTCTGGGACGCAGCCCTGCCGAGCTGGCGCCGGTGCTGCTGGGACTGGAGATAATGGGCCGCATCCGGCGCTTGCCGGGCGCGCGTTACGAGGCCGTATAGATGGGACGACATATTGAAAAGGACACGATGGAAGAGGAGCTCGATCCCCGCACCACCCTGGAGATAGAATCTTTCCTGGCCTGGCTGGACGTGCAGCGGGGCCTTTCGCCCACGACGCAGATCGCCTACGGGACGGACCTGCGCCAGCTGGCCCTTTTCCTTGCGCAGCGTGGTGCCAGTCTTGCCCGTCCTGCCGAGGTGAGCAAAAAGCATATCCAGGCCTGGCTGGCCCGTCTGTACGCGCTGGGAGAAGCCAAAAGCTCCATGGCCCGCAAGCTCGCGGCGGCGCGGACGTTCTTCCGCTATCAGCAGCGCATGGGACGCACGGAAAACAATGTGGCGGCCCAGGTACGCAATCCCAAGCAGGAGCAGCGCCATCCCCGCGTCCTTAATGTGGATCAGGCTTTTGCCGTGCTGGATACCCCTGATGCCCTGGCCGGGACAGGTTCTCCCCGTATCCCTCCCGCCACCGGTGATGCCCTGGCGGCCCGGGACCACGCCCTGGCGGAAGTGTTGTACGGCTCCGGCCTGCGCATCTCCGAAGCCCTGGGGCTCGACGTGACGGATCTGCGGCTGGACGAGAGCGTCGTCCGCGTCTTCGGCAAAGGGGCCCGCGAGCGCATGTCGCCGTTGTCGGACACGTCCGTGACGGCGTTGCGGGCCTGGCTCGAGCAGCGGGGCACGCTGGCACCGGAAGGAGAGAAAGCCCTGTTCGTAGGGGCACGGGGCGGTCGTCTCGATCGCCGTGAAGCCATGCGCCGCATAGAAAGGCTGTGCCGTAACGCAGGGGTGGAGCCCGTCTCGCCCCACGCCCTGCGGCATTCGTTCGCGACCCATCTGCTGGATGCCGGTGCCGACCTACGCAGCGTACAGGAGCTGCTGGGACACCAGCGCCTGACCACCACACAGCGCTATACGCGGGTCAGTCTGGAGCGGCTGATGCATCTGTATGATGAAGCGCATCCGAGGGCACAGAAAAAATAAAAAAATCACAAGTTCGTCATAAAAATAAAAAATAAATAAAAATCAATGAGATAAAATTTGTTTTGCGGTAAAACGAGTCAGGTTTTTTTTTATGGGGGGCTTGGCAAGCCCCAGGTCTTGTGCTAAAGGTAACAAGCGTAAGGCAACTTACACACGTAACTGTGCAACGAAATTCCCAAAGAGGAGATATACCATGGCTGCACTCGTTCTTGGTCACATGAACCCCGATACCGACAGCATCATTTCCGCCATCGCCGCTGCTGACCTGTACAGCAAGCGTGGCTTTGAAGTCACCCCCGCCGCCCAGGGTGCTCCTACCCCTGAGACCGAATTCGTGCTGAAGAAGTTCGGCCTGACCGCTCCTCAGGTTGTGGAAGATGTGGCCGGTAAGGACCTGTACCTGGTCGACTACTCTGACCTGGCCCAGGCCCCCAAGGGCATGGACTCCGCCACCGTGCTGGGTATCGTTGACCACCACAAGCTGGGCGATGTGACCACCTCCAGCCCGCTGGAAGCCTGGATCTGGCCCGTGGGCTGCACCGGCACCGTGCTGAAAAACATGTACGACTTCTACGGCGTGGAACTGCCCAAAGCCATCGCCGGTGGCCTGCTGTGCGCCATCCTGTCCGACACCGTGATGTTCAAGTCCCCCACCTGTACCGAAGCTGACAAGAAGGCCGTGGAAGCCCTGGCCAAGGTCGCCGGCGTGGAAGACGTCATGGCCCTCGGTATGGAAATGTTCACCGTGAAGAGCGCTGTTGACGGCGCCTCCATGTCCGACCTGGTCTTCCGTGACTACAAGGACTTCGACATGAACGGCAACAAGGTCGGTATCGGCCAGCTGGAAGTCGTCGACCTGTCCATCCTCGACAAGGTGAAAGACGGCCTGAAAGCCGAAATCGCCAAGGTCAAGGGCGAAGGCCGTCACAGCGTGTTCCTGCTGCTGACCGACATCATGAAGGAAGGCTCTGAAATGCTGATCGTCTCCGATGATCCCGCCGTGGTCGAAAAGGCCTTCGGCGTGAAGCCCGACGGCGACAGCGTGTGGCTGCCCGGCGTGATGAGCCGCAAAAAGCAGGTCGTGCCCAACTTTGAAAAGGCCTTCAAATAAGGTTTTTGCTCAAAGCTGATATGGGGCCGCTCCTTCGGGGGCGGCCCTTTTTGTTTGGAAAAACGCCGTTACCATGTGTGCCAGAACAGCAGAGCCAGTTCGAGAGGGGCGTTAAAATGCCGGATCAGGATGTCCCCTGCAGGGTGCCGGAATCGCTTGGAAGCATACACCGGCTTGAGGTGCGGGCTGCCGGGACTATCGTCACTGGGCCAAGATGGAACGATCCTGATTTGGTAAAGCATGGATCCGTTGCCGCACGACAGGGCAGCACGACGACGCAGCTTTGAAGCGAAGAAGCCTTTTCAAAGTCAGGTCCGGTATGGGGCGATGCCAGGCCATAGAGAAAACTGCGGAAAAGATTCACAGTGCAGCGCTGTCAGGGCATATCCTTTCCATCCCCACCTTTTTGTCCAGAACTATGACCTTTGTGCGTTTTTCGGTGGATTTCGACTTGCCGCCGTAGAACTCGA
>OHAJ01002237.1_pt1 | contig 13365 bp, 16 predicted proteins | sample 1577101 | NCBI WGS metagenome assembly OHAJ01 (sample SAMEA3541531, study PRJEB24748) | human gut metagenome | biome: human gut; feature: human-associated habitat; material: faeces | place: China | collected 2012
AAATCGCTCGAAATTCAACCGCCCCGGCATTAACATTTTTTGTTGAATGGGGTCTAAGAGCAGAGGGGGAGTGCTGTAAGCACAATCCCCGTCTGCATAAGATTGGTCAAAACCGAGTCGGTCAGGCCTCTTTGCTCTCATCTGAGGCCGGCACTTCGGCAACTGTGGGCACCGAAGAAATAGGTACTTCAGCACGGTATTTGGCCTCCCAGCCGAGCGCAGAGGCGCCGAGCACAGCGGCGTCGCTTTCCTTCAGCTCGCTGAGGATGATTTTTGTCTTGCCGCGGAAGACGGGCATGAGCGCTTTCTCAAACTCTTCGCGAAGGGGTTTGAGCAGCATTTCGCCGCTGCGAGCCAGACCGCCGAAGAGCACTATTGCCTGAGGTGAGGAGAAAGCTACGAAGTCGGCAAAAGCGTCGCCCAGCATCTTGCCGGTGTATTCGAAAATCTCTTTGGCCATTTTGTCGCCCGTGGCAGCTGCCTCATACACATCTTTTGAGGTGATGTTTTCTATTTCGAGCTGACGGAGCGAAGAGGGGTCAGTGCGTGTTTCCAGGAACTCGCGAGCTGTGCGAGCCACGCCGGTGGCAGAGCAGTAAGCCTCCAGACAGCCTGTGCGACCGCAACCGCAGATGCGGCCGTTGTTGGGCTTGCGGATGACGTGTCCCAGCTCGCCGGCAAAACCATCGTGGCCGTAAACTAACTGCCCGTTGATGACGATGCCGGAGCCTACGCCGGTGCCGAGCGTTATCATGATGAAGTCGCGCATGCCGCGGGCGGCGCCGTAGGTCATTTCACCTAAGGCCGCAGCGTTGGCGTCGTTGGTAACAGCCACCGGAATGCCCTTGAAAGCGGCGCTTACCTTAGATGCTATGGACAGCGTGCCTGACCACGGCAGGTTGGGCGCGTCAACTATCTCGCCGGTGTAATAGTTTGCATTGGGAGCGCCAATGCCTATGCCCTGAATCTTGTCGACTGCTTCGTTGGCTTCCAGAAGCTTCATGATTTCTGCATGCAGCTCGGCAATGTAGTCATCGAAGTTATGATGTTTTGCCGTTTTGATGCTGCTTGAGGCCAGTACGTGGCCGCGGGCATCGACAATGCCGAATACAGTGTTGGTACCGCCTATATCTATGCCCAATACATAAGGTTTGCTCATGGCTCTATTTTATTATTGTGTTTATCCGAATTTGGAAATTTTGCGTAACAGAGGTTCATTGATTATTTTTATGCGCCGCCCGTCGACCACCAACAGCTTTTCGTTGACGAAATTGCTGAGAGTGCGTATGGCATTGCTTGTTGTCATATTCGACAGGTTGGCAAGGTCTTCGCGACTCATGTAAATCTTCAGGGTAGCCCCGTCATCTTCCAGACCATAGTTCTCGGCCAAAAGGAGAAGAGCCTCTGCCAGGCGCCCGCGGATGTGCTTTTGCGTCAGGTTTACTATCTTGGTGTCGGCCCCGCCCAGATTGCGGCTGAGCTCGTGGATGAAGAACATGGCAACATCAATGTTTGAGCGAATCAGCTGTTCAACCACTTTCAAAGGTACTGCGCCGATTACCGACGACTCAATGGCAGCGGCCGACGACACATAGCTTTCGCGGGCGAAATAGGCTCTGTAACCGAAAAATTGCACCGGTCGGTGCAGCCTTAAAATCTGAATACGGTCGCAGATGCCGTTCTTATACTTTTTTACCTTTCCTTTGAGTAAGCACCAGAGATGTTCGGGTTCGTCGCCTTCAGCGTATATGATTTGGTTTTTTTTGTAATTATGGATCTGGAAGCCGGCAGCAAGCACCCGCTTCTCTTGTCTGGAAAGCACACTCCATATCTCGCCCAGGTCTTGGGCGATGAGGTGCTGCAACATACTTTTAACTATCACTATCTGACAATTATGTTTTAGAACACAAATTTAAAACATTTTTTTGAGACAGAGACCAAAAAAGAGGGTAAAAAAACTCAAGCCGCCGAAAAAAGAGGAGGCGGCGGCAGTCAGGCTCAAAAAAAGCTGAAAAAGATTGTAGGTGTGGCAGATTCTTTATATCTTTGCGCCAAATATCATAGTTGATTTCATAATGAAACCGACGAGTGATATAGAGAACGCCAATTAACCTAAAGCAATACGCAATAAAGAATCAAAACATGAAAAAGCACAATTTTTATGCAGGGCCGAGCATCCTGTCGCCCTTCACAATCAAGAAGACGGCTGAGGCCGTAATCGACTTTGCGGGCACTGGCTTGAGCATACTTGAAGTAAGCCACCGCAGCAAGGAGTTTCAGGCAGTAGTAGACGAAGCTACCGAGCTGGTAAAGGAACTTCTTCAGCTTCCGGAAGGCTATCACGTGCTGTTCCTGGGCGGCGGTGCCAGCACTCAGTTCGCCATGGTTCCCTACAACATGCTGCAGACAAAAGCTGCATACCTCGACACCGGCACATGGGCTAACAAAGCCATCAAAGAGGCCAAACTCTTCGGCGAGGTTGACGTAGTGGCATCTTCAAAAGCATCTAACTACAACTACATACCGAAGGATTTCGTTATCCCCACGGATGCCGATTACTTCCACTATACATCGAACAACACCATCTACGGCACCGAACTCCGCAAGACTCCGGAATGCCCCATACCGATGGTTTGCGACATGAGCTCCGACATCTTCAGCCGCGTGTTCGACGCATCGAAATACAGCCTCATCTACGGCGGCGCACAGAAGAACCTGGCTCCCGCCGGCGTAACCTTCGTCATCGTTAAGGAAGACGCTCTGGGCAAGGTAACCCGCGCTATCCCCACAATGCTCAACTATGAGACGCACATCAAGAAGGGTTCCATGTTCAACACTCCTCCGGTGCTTCCCATCTACTCGGCTCTGATGACTCTGCGTTATTACAAAGAGCAGGGTGGCGTTGCCGCTCTCGAGAAATTCGACCTCGAAAAGGCTGCCAAGCTGTATGAGGAAATCGACCGCAACAAACTCTTCATGGGCACAGTGGCTGAGGAAGACCGCTCAATCATGAACGTTTGCTTCGTAATGAAACCCGACTATGCCGAACTGGAGCAGGACTTCTTCAACTTCGCTACCGAAAGAGGTATGGTAGGTATCAAGGGCCACCGCAGCGTAGGCGGCTTCCGCGCATCGCTTTACAATGCACTTCCCATGGAGAGCGTTGAGGCTCTGGTTAACTGCATGAAGGCATACGAAGCCAAGCACTAATTCATCACCAATAAAATCAGAAAGCAATGAAGATACTCGTTTTCACCGAGAAACCGTTTGCTCCGGCCGCTGTAAAAGCCATTGCCAACACCGTTGACGCAGCAGGCGCAGACCTGGAAGTGGTAGAACAGGGCACACGTCAGGATCTTCTGAAAGCTGTGGCTGAGGCTGAGGGTCTGATAGTTCGTTCCGACAAAATCGACGCCGAAGTTATGGCAGCCGCTCCCAAGCTGAAAGTTATTGTTCGTGCCGGCGCAGGCTACGACAATATCGACCTTGCCGCTGCCACCGAACGCGGCATCGTAGTGATGAACACTCCGGGTCAGAACTCCAACGCTGTTGCCGAGCTGGTATTCGGCATGTTGGTGTTCATGGCACGCAACCGCTACAACGGCAAGAGCGGTTCAGAGCTGAAGGGCAAGACCTTAGGCATCTACGCTTTCGGTCAGGTGGGCCGCAACGTGGCTCGCATAGCCAAGGGCTTCGGCATGCAGGTAACTGCACTCGACCTCTTCGTACCCGACGACAAGATTGAGTGTGAGGGCGTTAAGCCGCTGCATTCTCCCGAAGAGCTCTTCTCGCAGAATCAGTATGTATCGCTGCATATCCCCGCAACTCCCAAGACCCGTAATTCCATCGGCTATGACCTGTGCATGCTGATGCCGAAGAATGGCGTACTCATCAACACTGCCCGCAAGGAAGTGATTGACGAAGAGGGACTGCTGAAAGCACTCGAAGAACGCAGCGACCTGCGTTACATCTCCGACATCAAACCCGACCGTGCCGAAGAGTTCGAGAAACGTTTTGCCGACCGTGTATTCTTCACTCCCAAGAAGATGGGTGCCCAGACCGCCGAGGCAAACTTCAACGCCGGTGTTGCCGCTGCTGAGCAGGTAATTGCTTATCTGCGCGACGGCTGGAACAAATTCCAGGTCAACAAATAGTCTGCCTATAGGTACATATAAGATTAAAGTTAGATTAAAAGAAAATTAGCGGGCGTTCCGGACAAAGCCGGGTGCGTCCGCTAATTCGTTATTTATCAACGATATACGATAAAGATAAAAGCAGGCAAGCGGATGAGAGGATATTATTGGGTTATGGAGTAGAGTAGATGTAAGGGGCTTTTGCAGAAAGACTAAAGAGGAGGTAATCGATGCAACCAATGAGCTGGACCAAGTGCTAATCTTTAATAAGATTGTGGCCCAAAAGAGCCACGTTTGATTAACTATGAGAAACCTGTCAGGAACAATATTGTTGTTAGCGGGAGCATGTGCGCTGACCCTTGCGGCCGAATCCCCGCATACTAAGTCGAGTGAGAGACTTGCCATGGCCGATACCTTGATGAGTCTGCCTGAGATGGCAGATACCCTCAAGGCCGATACCATAAGTCAGATTTTACCCCAAGAGCAAACCCTGGAAAGCTGGAAATATGAGGCACCTGCAGAGATGCCCGACCCCTCGGTGCAAGGATAGTGGAAAGGCTTCCATGACCCCCTGCTCGACACATTGATTTCTGTGGCTGTGCATAACAACTATGACATACGCATGGCTGCCCGCAGAATAGAGCTGAACCAATTAGGACTGAAATCCGTGAGAAGTGCCTATTTCCCTACCATCGGCGCAGAAGCCGGATGGAACGGCAGCCGCACATCGGCAGATATGGGTCGCACACACGGCATATCAACCCACGGCAACTATTTCAACTTAGGGCTGAATGCCTCATGGGAGATAGACGTGTTCGGACGCGTCTATCAAGGAATGGGTCTGCCACGTCTATGTTGAACGCCTTGCAGGTTTTGGTGTCGTGGCCGTTGGCCGCAACGGTCTATCCACTAACGACACGCCGCCATTGCACTTGCCATAATAATAAGCACCGCGCAGAGACTCATCGGGCCGCGCCTGCCTTCGCTCTTGTTGACCGCTCCCTGCTTCGGGTGTGCCCGTCCGGCAGTTCTTATGACTCTTGGGTTGAGTCCTCCGTAATCTCACTGCTGATTTTTCGGGACACTTGGCTCATTTAGTTTTCCTGTCGCAAAGGTAGGGCTGACCGCAGACGTCGCCGATGGCTTGCCCTCCGGGATTGCAAACAACATTTCATAAATCTCCACCCTCCGGGTAGTATTTACCGCCGGGACTTGAAATAACGTCTGCAATTCCGCTTCCACAGCTCTCCCAATTATTGCAACGTAAAACTTGAAAAATGAACCAAATGTCAAACCCTCAAAATTTTACAGCAATGAGATTACAATTCGGAGAACTCAACATCACTCCAAGAGTCGAAGAACGACTCGCCGAACTGGGCTACACGCCCGAAGAACTTCAGGAAGCTGTCGCTGAACACAAGAGCGGCTGCGACGGCGAACCCTCTGTCTACGTCGGTACTTACGGCAAGTACAACAACGGCTCGCTCTGCGGCCTGTGGATTGACCTCAGCAGCTTCGACGACTACGACGATTTTATCAATTTCTGCAAGGCTATCCACGCCGACGAGGAAGACCCGGAGCTGATGGCACAGGACTACGAGGGATTCCCCCGCCAGTGGTACAACGAGGGCTTCATGTCGGAGGACGACTTCGACCACATCAAAGAATACACTGAAATGTGTGATAAACACAGTGTCGAGGCTGTGGACGACTACATGGAGCTGCACGACGACCTCGACAACTTCGAGGAAGCCTACTGCGGAGAATGGGACAGCGAGGAAGACTTCGCACGGCACATCGTCGATGAGTGCTACGACCTCGAAAGGACTATGGGCAATCTCTCGCAATACTTCGACTACGAAGCCTTCGCACGCGAGCTGTTCATGTACGATTACTCAATGGGCGCAAACAATCACGTGTTCCGCAACATCTGACCCCGTTCCTCCCTCTCTTCCACAAGGGCTTTTCCGCAAGGAAAGGCTCTATTTTTAATCCCTATTTGATATTGCCTTAGCTACATAATAGGCTATTATTAATCCTATAATAGCAATAACAAATGACCCGATGGGACCTTCTCCTTTTGTGGCTAATGGAATACCTGACGCAATAAAAATGAACATTACGATAAAACACCCCATGTTCCATCGTTTATCTCTTTTTTCCTCTTTACCCTTTTCTTCTGCTGTTGGTTCGAGCTTAATCTCCCCATTGGAAATTTTTCTTCGCAACTCCATTTCCTTATCACGCTCTAATTGTTGATTTTGAAGTCTTTGAAAAGCATTCCTGACTTTTCTACGACTTTCATATTCAGAAGCCTCTTTCTCCGTCATTGTCTGAAAAGAGCCATCCTCCAATCGTACTACTCTATATTTAATATTATCATTATCCTTTCGCATACGGCAAAGTTACGCAATTTTCGTGAAATAGCTGTCTTTTCCCCTCCTTATATATAGCGGTAAGTTTGCGCTGTAAATCATCGCAAACTATGGCTAAGACCGCTTACAACATATCGCTCAAAGGCTACGTCGGAGGGGCTGACTTCGACCGCACTACTGTTGACCGTGAACTCGCCAAAAACAACGGCAAGCAGGTCAACGTGCTTATTGACTCCCTCAGCGGCTCTCTCGCCACCGGCTTGTCTATCTCAGCAGCCTTCAAAAATCACGGCAATGTAAATGTGCATTTCGTCGGTCTCAATGCTTCCGCCGCAACCATCGCTTCGCTTGGCGCGGCTCACATCTCCATTGACGCAGGGGCTATGTACCTCGTGCATAAATGCTCTATGGCATTTTTCGAGTGGGGCTCTCTCAACTCCGACCAATTCGCCACGCTCATTGCCGACTGCGAGAAGATTAAAGCCGACCTTGACAAGCTCGACCTTAACTGCGCCCAACTCTATGCCAACCGCTGCAAGCGCAAGCCCGAAGACCTGCTCTCGCTGATGAAAGTTGGCGGTTGGCTCACGGCAAAGGAAGCCCTCGACTGGGGCTTTGTCGATGAAATCACCGACCTTGCCGATGAACCCGCTCCCAAACTCACCGATGCCCTCGCTTCGGCTATGGCAAATGCCGGTATGCCGATACCGAATATTCCTATCGCCGAGAGCGACAAGGAAAGCGCATTTGCCAAGTTCATCGCCGCCCTGACTTCCTTGTTCTCTGCTAAGGCAGAGCGGCAAGCCGATAACAAACCGTCCACCAATCCTATCACTACCGCAATGATCAAGACTTACACCTTTTTGTCGGCAATTCTGGCCGACAAACCGCTGACCGTGAAAGACGGCGCAGCTACGGTCACAGTGGCGCAGCTCGACGCAATCGAAGACGCGCTCGCCGAAAAAGACCGCCTCTGCAACGAGCAGAAGCAGACCATCGCCGACCTTCAGGCGAAGCTCGACAAGCAGCCCGCAGAACCCACCAAGCAGGTTGTCGAGGACAACAAGCTCGGCGGCACTTCCGCTCCCAAGAACGATGTCGAGCAGTTTGTAGATACCTACAATTCTGCCCGCGCCCTCTACAACGAAGTCTGACCCAATTCCCGATTTCAAATTCCCAATCCCCGAAAATATGGCTGGTAAATTTCAATTCACACTCCAAGAGTATCAGGAGGCAGCGGTCAAATATCGTTCCGACCTCCTTATGCTCCCGATTATCGGCATCGGCGACACGCTCCAGTTTATGACAGGTCGCCCCGGTATCCGATACAAAGAGCGCGTCGGCAACCTCACAGGTGACGCTCAGTTCGCTCCCTACAATCCGCAACGCGCCGTGGACTACAACCTCGGCATCGAGTTCCGCGACCTCGAAACGTTCTTTGGCTCCGTTGTCGCCAACTTCGAGCCTAACTCGGCTATCTCAACGCTTCTCGGTACCGGCGCTACCAAGGGCGACGGTCAGATGACCACGCCCACGGCGCTCCACGTGCTCTCCCTTATCGCCAAGGGCCTCGCCGAGCATCTGAACGATGCCGTATGGAACGGCAAGCGCAACGCCGCCGGTAACACCACCGCCGACCTGTTCGACGGCTTCGACACGATTACCGAAAAGGAAATCGCCGCAGGTGCTATCGCCACCGAGGAGGGCAACTACATGAAGTTCACCGACGCGATTACTCCGGCCAATGCCGTTGACATCGCTAAGGAAATCCTCTTTTCGCTCGACCCGCGCCTCCGCTCGCAGGACCTCTATCTCTACTGCTCGCAGGACTTCGTGGACAAGTACAACGAAGGCTACCTGCTCACCCACGGCGGCATACCTTACAACACCCAGTACGGACAGGGTGCCGTGGAGGGTTCCAACGGCAAGTTGAAGTTCTGTCCCCTCTACAACAAGGCGGGGTCGAAGTTCATGCACGTTACCACCAAGAGCAATATGCTCGTGGGCTACGACCAGATGGGCGACGTCGAAAACGTCATGGTAAAGGAGTATGCTCCCTTTATCCTCTCCTACATCGCCACTATGTTCTTCGGCGTTCAGTTCGAGACTATCGACAAGCGCCGCTTCAAAACAATCGAAATCACAGTGTAAGCTATGGCTAAAACTTGTACCTCTATTCAGAAATCGCTCGGGTGGTGCCAGGGCACCCCCGAGCTGCCCGGCGTGAAGCGTCGCATATACTTCCTCGCCAAGTCGTTCATTCTCGGCTATCCGCAGTTGCCCCGTGATGAACTGGGCCGCGCCACTTCCGCTGTTCTGGCGGGCAGCTACACCCTTGCTGCCGATGCGAAGTGGAAGTATATCGACATACTCCCCGACAAGTCGCAACTTACGTCTGAGGCTCAGGGCGAATTGCCCTCGCAGACGCAGCTCAATAAACTTGTTGCCGTTCATCCCGGCGTCGGCGCGGAGGCTTCCGCTTCCGCAGCCTACATCAACAATACAGACAACGTTTTTATTGTCGAGGATATGAAAGGCAACTTCCGAGTCCTCGGTAATGACAAGTGGACTACCAAGGCCACTGTCGCACAGGACCTCGGTCAGGGTGCCACCGGCACAACCTCGACTACTATCAACGTCGAGGCGACCGACGAAGTGCCCGCGCCCTTCTTTGTCGGTACGCTTGAAACCGAGGACGGCGACATCGACTGCTCCAACGGGGCAGCCAAAGCCTGATATTGTCTCCCGCTATGGATAACAGAAGCGTCAGGAAAGGAGCAATAGCCCTGGACGAGGTGTTGAACGACATCGAAGTGCCTTCGCTTGACGTTCCCGACCTCGACGCTTCTTTTGTTCCTTCGGCTCCAGCCAAAGACCTGTTCGCTCCAAAGAAACGTGCGGCATGGAAATACGTGCAGCAAGCCGAAGCTCGTTGCGACTTCGCCCCAAACAAAGTGCGAATTTCCTACCGCAATCCGCAGTTCGGCATTATCTCCCTGTGGAAGAAGTCGGTGTACGGGCGCACCCTCACTGACATTAAAGCCGACCCCGATATGGTGGAGTTCTTTGCCGTCAACGTAGCAAAGCTCGTCGGGCAAATCCTCGGCAGCTCTCTATCTCTGGGCGACTGGGCGATAGTTACCTCGCCAAAGCGTCGCCACAAGGAACACAACTTTGCCTCGCTTATCTCGGCTCGTTTAGGCTCGCTTCTCGGCATACCCTTCTACGAAGATGTCGCCGAGTGTCACTCAAAGCATCGTGTCGGCGCGGTGTTCACCTTTGGCGCTGAACCGCCCAAAGAGCGTAACATCATCGTCTTTGACGATTTTGTTACCTCCGGCGCCACGATGATCTCGATGAAGAACCTGCTCGAACCTCTCGGAAAAAACCTCGTATTCTTCACAGGCATAAACAATAAGTTGTGAGAACAAAATTTATTCCTTATATTTGCGCTATGAAAACAAAGACCATATTAATATTCTCTTTTTTTCTGACTTGTTTAGTCGGCAGAGCGCAAACACCTATTACTGATGCTCTTGTTCACGAAATTATTACCGAATGTGTATCTAAGACAGGTGGATTCATAATAAAAGAAGAAACCAAAGATAATAAAGATCACGAAACGCAAATAGCGCTACCTGATAAATTTTCCCATTATGAAATTAGTGAGGTTCTAAGTCCCTTAATGATAGAGATAGAAAACTACTATCACGCACTAATGCCTTGGAAAGTATTAGATAATGGCTACTTGTGTAATTTTAATTTGGCTAAGGATGGCTCTAATCGAACTCTCTCTATGGTTTATTTTCCAGATAATCATATTTTATACATTAGCGATAGCCCAACTAATTCTCCAAATCTTACCGTTCCATCATCTTTTGTTGAAAAATTACAGGGTGCAATAGTTTGGAGTAGCGTAAATATGTTAAGGGGTTTTATCCGAGAACAAGAAGTTGAAGATTTATCTACTGTTGATAAACAATATCAGGTGGCAGTACAGCTTCAAGATAATGCTACGGCAACGTCTATTATTGCAGATCTTAAACCACTTTCTACTATGTTGGAAACTGCTTACTATTTAGCAGTGCCCTGGAAACAAGATGAAAATGGAGTTTTAGAATGTGAATATTTCGCTCAATTAGAGAAAGAAAACAAAAATATGCTCATACATTTTTATTTCTTTCCAAAACCTCATGTATTGCTAATTAATTTCATTACCAGTCCTTTATAATATCGTCTTTTAGACCATAAAATATTGAACGTAAGTTTGCAGTGGATTCATTGCAAACTTACTTTTTTTATGGACTACAATTTTACTGAACAGATAAAGCAATGGCTTGAAACGCCCGAAAGCGAGCGCGACTATACCGTCGGCGCTCTTTACCTTTTGAAGCTGTCGGGCAATCAGATTATGTATAAGAACATAATCGCACAGATTGACCGGCGCCACGACTTCGTGGAATATCAGCTTCAAAAGTATTACAACTTCCGCGTTCAAGCCCTGACCCACGCGCAGGTCGAGGAAATGGCCTCGCAGGTGGCGACCATCGCCGACGAGCATCATCTGACCGACGATGCTTCTACCGTGCCGGAAGATGAACGTCGTCTTGGCAAGCGCGAAGACCACGACGCTCTGCCCGACGAGGTCAAGGCGAAATACGTTGAGAACCTTTCGCTTCTCCAACGTATGCGCGAGCTGCATCTGCGCCTCCGCTCGCTCTCGCTTGACAACTCGCCATGCCCGGACTCCGAGCGTTATCCGTTCCTCAAAGAACTTATATCGCTCGACAAGAAACTTCACTCCAACTGGGAGGAATACGACCACTACGTTGCACCAAGCCCCGATGCCGTTCCCTCGCGATCGGCGAACGCCAAACGCTCCGCCGCAGGTGCAACTAAGAAATCCACCAAGAAGTCCGCGAAATGAAAAGGAGTGCCAACATTGACCAAATCCTTCGCCCGTTGAAAGAGACGCCTTTTCAGGCTTACCTTTCAAATGCCGTGCAGGTTGCCGACATTCTCGAATGGATTTTGGGTCAAGTCGGCGTCGCCGACCAAGACGGCGGAGCCGTCCCAAAATGTGAAATCTGGCAGACTTCTTTCTCCATCTCAGAAGAGTTCCTACGTCGGCTCTTCTTCATTTGCAAGGCTGGCACGGTGTCACGCATAAATCTGGTGCTCGACCACAAGGCTACCAACAAGACGCTCAAACTTTGGGCGTTTATCACCCAAGTTATTGAGCACACATATCTTGCTGACAATCACAGCAAGATTTTGTTGGTGAAATCCGAGGCCGGAGATACTGTTTCGGTAATTACCTCACAGAACTTGACTCGCGGCAACCGCCACGAGTCTGCGTTTATCTCCACCGATAAAACAATCTTCGACCGGCTCCACGAGCAGGTCAACGATTTAATAACCAATCACAGCGTACCACTCCATGACCTATTCAGAGAACGAATTAACGCAGATTGAAAAATTTGCGAGCATATACCTTAAAATTTCCGATATGGCGGTCATTCTCGACATTCCGGCTGATGTGCTTCGAGAAGATATCGCCGACCGCTCTACGGACGTTTCCAAGGCGTACCGCCGTGGCAAAGCCGCCTCAAAGGTAAAGCTACATTCTCAGGAAATGATGCTTGCAAAGGTCGGTTCGCCGCTCGCTATCGAGAACGCTCACCGCAATCTGCTCGACATGGAGGACGACGAGTAACTATGGCTTTCCCTAATGCGATTGAAGTTTGCCGCGCCGAACTCTTTACCAGAGAGGTGGAGTTGCGCGAGCGTTATCCCGGCCAGATGGTTGAGAAAGTCCTGCGTGTGCGCGAGATGTATAACTGGTTCATCGCCAATCCCGACGGCACCGACCGCGAGTTTGTCGCCGAAGTGTGCCAACGCCACAACATACACCGCACTACGGCGTATTCCGACCTTGCCGTGGTTAAGTCGCTGCTTCCAATGCTCGGCTCTGCCTCACGCGACTTCCACCGTTGGCGCACCAATGAAATGCTTATCGCCACATACAAGATGGCCGAGAAGCGCAAGGACAGCAAGACTATGGAACGCGCCGCAACAGCCTACGGCAAGCTCAACCGCGTTGACCTCGAAGATGAACAGGCTATACCGCTCGACCAAATCCTCGTTCAGCCCTTCACGGCTACCGATGATCCGCGTGTCCTCGGCATCGAGCCTATTCCCAACATAGCCGACAAAATCGCGGCCATGATTGAGAAGTACCGGGCCGAAACCATCGACATTGAAGATGTCGAGTTCGAGGAAGTGGATTTGGAATTTGACTCGCTTTTCCCTGATCCAAAGAACAATCCCGACGATGGCACAGAAGAAAGTGTACTTTAACAAGCCCCAACGCCTCACGCAGCTTATCGGCGCGAACACCACCGTTATCGTCGCAGGGCGACGCACCGGCAAGACGGACAGCATCGCTGCTCCGTTTGTTCTGCGTAATATGCAGCGTATGCCGGGCTCGACAGGCGGCATCGTAGTGCCGACCTTCAAGCACGGATTGACGAACACAATCCCCGGCTTGCTCGCCGCATGGAAGCGATGGGGCTACATCGAGGGTATCCATTATGTCGTGGGGAGGAAACCGCCGAAGTCGTTCCGTCAGCCTATCATCGACCCCAAAGATTATGAACACGTCATATCTTTCTACAACGGGTCGGTTGCAGTGATTATTTCACAGGACCGCCCCGGCAGCTCAAACTCGCTCACGCTATCATGGCTGCTGGTCGATGAAGCAAAGTTTATCGACTACGCAAAACTTAAAGACGAAACGCTACCGGCCAACGGCGGCATAAAGTCGCACTTCGGAAAGCACTCCTTCAATCACTCAA
>OHAJ01002239.1_pt1 | contig 13358 bp, 14 predicted proteins | sample 1577101 | NCBI WGS metagenome assembly OHAJ01 (sample SAMEA3541531, study PRJEB24748) | human gut metagenome | biome: human gut; feature: human-associated habitat; material: faeces | place: China | collected 2012
GGGGGAGGAAGGGACCCTTTTCCCAAAGGGTCCCTTCCTCCCCCGCCATATCCTACTCTTCCCACAGCCCGGCCAAAACCTCAGCCGTACGGGCCAGCAATTCTTCCGTATGACGGGCGGTGAGGCCAAAGCGCAGCAGGGCCTGCCCGCGCGGCACGGTGGGCCAGCGGGCGCCCAGCACCAGCACGCCTTCCCCGGCCAGGCGGGAGGCCAGACGGCGGCAGCGCGTCTCGTCGCCTACGGGCACGGACAAGATGTGTGCATCGCCCATGACCGGCAGCCCCCGTCCCGTAAGAGCCTGACGGAAAAAGGCCACCCGCGCGGCCAGTATGCGCCGTCGCTCCTCAAGACGCGGCAGCTCCTCCACCAGCGCCAGCATGCAGGCCGCATGGGCGGGCGGCAGGGCCGTGCTGTGCATGATGGCCGAGGCCAGATGCTCGAACAGAGGCGTGAAGCCCCGGGGCAGCAACAGGAAAGCGCCCCACAGGCCCAGCGATTTGCCCAGCGTGCCCACCACCAGATCGGCCGGGGCCCGGCCACCATCCCGCAGGGCCTGCGCAGCGCACAGGCCGCGTCCGCCGGGGCCCAGGGCACCCAGCGCATGGGCTTCGTCCACACAAAGGAAAAATCCGTACCGGCGGCGCAGGGCCGCCATGCGCTCCAGATCCAGGGCCGCGCCGTCCATGCTGTACAGGGACTCGGCCATGACCACGGGCTGCGGCGCGTCCGGCGGCAGGGAGGACAGCAGGCGCTCCAGATGGTCATAATCCAGATGGTTCCAGGCCCGGATGCGCGCCCCGCCCAGCGGCAGGGCCCGCATGACGCTGGCATGGCAACGCCTGTCCACGAAGGCCTCCTGCCCCTGCTGGAGCAAGGTGGTCACACAGGCCAGATTGGCCTGATAGCCGCTGGGCAGGAAGAGGCATTCCGCAAAGCCGAAGTAGTCGGCCACGGCCCGGCAGGCCCGGTCCACCACGTCGCTGCGGCCCCCGGCCAGACGAGACGCCGACGCCGACGGCGCATGGGCGGCAAAGCAGGCGGCCACCCGCGCCTGCCAGTGCGCATCCGCGGCCAGGCCCAGACCGTCATTGCTCATGAAGGAGACGTATTCCCGGCCGTCCCGGTGCAACAGCGGCCCGGCGGCTCCCCCGGCCATGGCGGCGCTGTCGCGGGCAAGGCCCAGACGGGCATCGGCGCGCAGGCGGTCATTCAGACAGTCATAAAGGCTTCGGCGTTGTGGGACAGACATCGGTACAGCTCCCTGTAGCGGCTCTCCAGCAGTTCACGGGAAAAAGAGGCATCATAGGGCACCAGGCCCACACGCAGTTCCAGCTCCAGAGGCGGCAGGGGGCCCTCAGGCCCGCAAAGCCCCCGCACACGCACCAGCGAGGCCGCCACACTGCCGCCCTGTGCCGTCACCCGCACATCCAGCCGCGCCGTACCGGACAGGGGCCCGGCAGGCCACGGGGCGCGCTCCACGGACAGCAGGAAGGCATGGCAAGAAAAATCCCGCGCCACACGCTGCTGCAGGGCGGCCGCCTGCGCGGCGGCCTCCAGCACCTGCCAGAAAGGCACGCCCTCACAACGGCGCCAGGCCGTGAGCCCCGGCGGGGCGTCGATGGCCCGGGCCGCATCCAGCAAGACGAAGGGCGACGGCGCATCCAGAAAGAAATCCGTGCTCATGGACGCAGATCCACGGCAAGGGCGGCGTTCTGGCCACCGAAGCCGAAATTCTCCAGCAGGCCGCGGGAGGACGGGAAGGGACGGGGCTCCCGCACGAAGTCGAGACGGGCGGAACAGGGCCGTTCCAGATGGCGCACGGGCGGCATCCTGCCGTCACGCCAGGCGGCCAGCGCACAACACAGCTCCAGCGCCCCGCAGGCCGAGGAACCGTGCCCCAGCCAGGATTTGAAGGCCATGACGGCCGGGCCGCCGGAGACATCGGCCAGCAGGCGTTCCCACAGCAGGCTCTCGGCCTGATCGTTGAGCTGTGTGCCCGTGCCGTGGGCCGAAAGCCAGCCCAGACCGGCGGCATCGAGGCCCGCCTCTTCCAGAGCGCCCCGCACGGCCAGCTCGGCCCAGGTGCCCCGGGCTTCGGGCGCGGTCAGGCTCTCGGCATCCACGGACGCCCCGTAGCCCAGGATCTCCGCATGGACATGGGCGCCCCGGGCCTGCGCCGAAGATAGACTCTCCAGCACGAAGGCCGCGCCGCCCTCACCGGGCACGAAGCCGTCCCGGCCCATGTCGAAGGGACGCGGGCCCGCACCGGGCGCACACAGGCTGAGGGCGCGGGCCTTGTGATAGCCCAGCAGGCCGCCCAGCGAAAGACGGCTGTCCCCGGCCGCGACCAGCACGGCATCGGCCAGGCCAAAACGTATGCGCCGCCAGCCTTCGCCCAGGGCCTGCAAGGCCGATGCGCAGGCCGCGTTGACGGTCAGGGCCTCACCATGGCAGCGGGCAAAACGGGCCAGCGCCCCGGCGGCGGTATTGGGCAGCCAGCGCAGCAGCCAGAGCGCGCCCAGCGTCGCGGTATCCTGCGGGGGCAGGCCCGGCTCGCCGGTGACGTCCAGCATGGGCCCCACGGCCGCGACGATCTGCGAGCGGACGGGCAGGCCCGCCTCCAGCCCGGCATCACGCAGGGCACGCAGGCCCGAAAGGACAGCCATCCGGCTGCCCCGGTTCAGGTAATGGCGGTGCCGCCAGCTTTCAAACTGCTGCCGGGCCTCGTCCTGGCCCCAGTCTTCCGCCGGGCAGACGGAAAGCCCTTCCAGCGCGCCGGAGGCACGGAAGGCATCACGGCCCTCGCGCAGGCTGCGGGCCACGCCGTCCAAGTCATGGCCCAGCGCCGTGCAGCAGCCGACACCGCTGATGACGACCCGCTCAGGCACGGCCATCAGGCATCCTGCCGTGTGGCCGCAAGGGCCTGTTCCACCCAGTGGGCGATGTCGCCCAGGGTCAGGGGCGATTGCAGGGCCATGCCGTCGGCATCCGTATAATAGGCGGCCAGCTGCTGCCGCCGCGCCTCGTCCAGATGGCCGTAATGCTCGCGCAAAAAGGCGGCCGCATCCGGGGCGCCGGCCAGCTGGTAACGCAGGGAACGCAGGAAGGCGCGCTCCTCGTCCACAAAGATATGGAAGGTGGCGCCCAGCTGCACGCTCACTTCCAGCAGGTCGATGGATTCACAGGGCAGATCCTGCATGAGCAGGGTATCGTCGCTCAGGGTCGCGGCATCGCGCTCGAACAGATGGGCCACGATCTCGCGCACCTTGAGGCTGATCTCGTCGTATCGCATCACAGCTCCGGGAGTTTGAGGGCCCCGAGGCCCCCGTCAAGAGTCACCACGCTGCCGTTGATGGCCGCGGCCTCCGCCGACAGCAAAAAGCACAGGCCCGGCAGCACGTCATCCGGGCCAAGGCAGCGCCCGGCGGGCATGGCACGGGCCACCTGCCCGTGGCGGAAAAGGAATTCGTGTCCGCGTCCGGCATCCAGCCAGCTCAGGCGGACGGAACAGGCGCTGAGGCCGCGTCCGGCCAGCTCCACGCCGAGGCTGCGGTACAGGCCCTCACCGGCCAGCTTGGCCGCGGCGTACCAGCCCTGCCCGGGCGACGGCCGCTGGGCGGCACTGGACGAGACGAAGACACAACGGCCGAAACGGCGGGCCAGCATGGCCCGGCTCACGGCACGCAGACAGCGGGCCCGCAGGGCGATGTCATCATCCGCCCAGCGTTCTATGGCTTCGGGCGCCGCCATGGCCACCAGCTGTTCGAAACGGGAGTGCAGCAGATCCGCCAGATGCCCCACGGGCAGGCCCAGCAGGGCTTCGCAACGGGCGGGCAGGGTCTCGGGATCGGCAAGGACAAGGGCGGGCAGGCCGTCCTGCGCACAGCGGGCGCAGCCTGTGTCGTCACGGCAGACACAGCAGACCTGCGCCCCTTCGGCGCGCAAGGCCAGTGCCAGGGCACGGCCCAGCTCGCTGCTGCCGCCAAGGATGAGGACAGAACCATGGAACGTCAATCGCATGGCCGCATAGTGAAAAAAAAGCGGCCCGGGCGCAAGGGCCCTGCCGCATACGGCCTGCGCCGGGCCATGGACAGATCCGGACAAGGCCTGAAAATGCGCCGGGCATGGGGCCCGTCAAGCTCACGACAAAAACGGGAGACCGGCGGCCGCGCGCAGGCGTTGCGCACCGCACGCCCCGCCATGACCGGAAGGAATGTTTTTGCGGGGAGACGGGAGAGCCGGAGGGCGAAAAAAGGGCGCTTTTCCCAAAGCGTCCTTCATCCCCTTCGGCAAGATCCCCTTGAAAATATGGCGGCCTTCCTCTCACTCCAGAGAGAACACGGCTTCGGCCAAGCAGGCATCGCCGTGCAGCAGACGGCAACGGACCTCCGACGGCAGGGCGTCGCCCCTGTCTCCAGGCTCCATGCGGCACAGCAGATCGCTGTCGGGCAGGACGAAATGACGGAAACGCGCACGGCGCACGGCGCAGACCCGGCGGGACGGGAAGGCCTCTTCCACGGCACGGCGCATGGCTTCCAAAAGGCAGGAACCGGGCACGCGGGGCGCGCCGGGGAAATGGTCGGCCAGCAACGACGCGTGGCCGGGAAAGCGCAGCACAGCCTCCAGGGGCGGCATCATTCGCCCCAGAGCAGGTGCAGGGGCCCGGCCGGAGCCAGTTTTTCCAGCGGGATGAAGACGCGCTGCGTCCCGGCGGCCCAGGGAGCTACCTGATAGGGCTGGAAGTAGACACGCACCCCGCCGGGCACCAGGGCCAGCGCGGAAAAATTGTCCGCCAGAGGCTCGGTACCGTCGTGGATCATGCTGTCCACCCGGCCGCCGCCCAGACGGGTGGCAAGTTCCTTGCGGGACACGGCGGACATGATCTCCAGGGCCTTGTCCACGTTCTCGAAGATGTCCACCAGCCCCAGGCGCTGGCCGGAAAGCAGGCTGTAGGTCAGCGGGATCACGTCCAGGTTGCCGTGCGCGCCGCCGGTGTAGGTCCAGATCTCAAAGACGATGCTCAGGGCATTGGCCGAGGGACGCGTCAGGGTATAGGAGCCCATGAGTTCGCAGGGCGGCAGTTCCTGCTCCTGCCATTCCAGGGCCAGCGGCGCCAGCTCGGCCTCGAAGGTCGAAGCGATGCGCTCCACCCAGCCGGCCACATCGCGGTCCACGTCCTTGCGGCCCAGCATGGGATAGGTGACGGTGATGTCCGGCTTGCCCGGGCGGGAAACGCGGCGCAGGTTGCAATCCGTAACGGAGATGGGGGCAAGGGCGGGCTCGGGACGGGAGTCGGCCAGCATGGTGCCGTGCCCGTGCGCGGCACTGGCCGTGGGGCACAGGTCAGGAGACAGCGCAAAGCACGACAGCAGGGCCGCCAACGCGACCATGCGAGCGGACCGGCAACAGGATCCCGACAGGTGACGGAGATTCCCAGAGCTGAACATCATACCCCCCAGACGACGGAAAAAGAGATCGCGACATGGCGCCGCAAGCTGCTTGTAGAGGGCTCCCGCGGCCCTGTCAAGCCTTGCGGGAGCAAATAAAAGGCCGGTCTCCCGACCCTGCGCGGACAGGGGGAAGACCGGCCGTATGGAACCTTTCCTCCGGAGGGAGGGAAGGGCCTAATGATGCACGATATCCCGGACCTTGACGTGGAAGCCGTAGCGCAGCTCGGCCACCAGACGCCAGTGGCGCAGCAGAAGCAGGCCCGCCAGGATCAGGTACGTCCAGGCATAGAAATTGTGCAGGCGCAGCGGGTCATGGGCCAGGCCCAGCAGGGCCTCCAGCTGCACGTCATAGAAGGGCGAGAACAGCTGGGCCAGGAAGAACACCAGCAGGGCCGCCGCCTCGCGCAGGCCCAGACGCAGGTCCAGCAGCAGGGCCACGGCAAAGATGGACTGGCCGGCCGTGAGGAAGATCTCCTGGAACTGGTGCGGGTCCAGGTTGATGGGCGTGGTGCCGCCGGAAGACACGGCATAGACACCGGGGATCATGCCCACCAGCAGGGTCCACTGGTTGAGCTTGGAGGACAGCAGGCTGCCCAGGGCCAGACCGGCGTTGCCGCGGAAGGCGAACATCAGGGCCACGATGAATTCCGGCGCTTCGGAAGCGATGGGCGCCAGCCACTGCACCAGCAGGAACTCGTTGATGCCCAGGATCTTGCCGCTGGCCACCAGGCTTTCGCTGAAGGGCTCGGCATTGAACAGGATCACCAGGGCCGCGAACAGGAACAGGCCGGCCACGGCACGCATGCGGGCGGGACGCGAGAGCCTGGCCAGGGTGGCCGCCGGGCCTTCGGGCTCTTCTTCCTCACAGGGACGGCGGGCGATGATGCACATATAGCCCACATAGATGCCCAGGAAGACCACGCCGTCGAACAGGGTCAGGGAGCCCTTGAGCGGGATCAGCAGGGCGTAGAGGGTGGCCATGCCCAGGAAGAGGATGTCGGTGCGCTTTTCTTCGTGCAGGGCCACATAATTGTGGAAGCGGCCCGCGAAGATCAGCACGATGGCCGTCCAGCCGATACCGATGAGCAGCCGGTTGGCGCCCGTCATATTGGCGATGGCGTAATGCGAGTAGGCGCTTTCGGGATGCTGGCCCGCCATCCAGGTGAAGTACATGTCCACGGCGTATTCGGGCAGCACGGCGATGAAGGCCACCACGGCCACGGCCACGGCCTGGGGGATGTCGAGCTGGGCCACTTCACAGGCCCAGGTCAGCAGGAAGGACGCGCCCAGGATGGCCAGGCCGGCCAGTACGGCCACCAGCATGGGGGAAACGTCCGCAGGGGCAAGGCGCAGGGCCAGGCCCGGCAAGGTCATGAGGATAGCCAGAAGGTAGGGACGCAGGTCGCGCAAAGACATGACGGTCTCCTTGGCGGGGTTTGGGTTTTACACAAAAAAAAAGACCTTGGCTGCATGCAGTCATGCGGCCAAGGTCTCACTAGTCGGCAGGGCCAACGGCAGCACCAGACGATATGTCAGGCTGTTGATGCTGCCAGGGTCTCAAGGACCCAGTTACTCCCCTTAGGTGCGGACAAAATAGTTGCTCTCTCTCCGCCTGTCAAGCCTGAATCCGCCTTTTCCGCCCCGTGGCCGTTCCCCGGATTGCAGGGCAGATGCCTCTCTGCTATGAGTAGCGTCATGAACATCATCTGCCCTCAATGCGGTTTCAGCCGTCCTTTCCCTCCCGATCGCGCTCCGGCGCATTCGGTGATCGCCACCTGCCCCCAGTGTTCCTGCCGCTTCCGCTTCCATCCCCAGGATGGCAGCAGCGAGCAGCTCTCGCCCGTCCGCAGCGAAGCCGCCCCGGCGGCCAGCGACCTGCCCCCCGGCGCCATCATCCCCGGCATGGGGGATGACGGGGAAGGCGGGGCCCACAGCCGCCGCGAAGATCCCCGCGAGGAAATCCCTCCCTTCCGGCCCCGTGACCGGCAGGAAGAGCCCGCGCCCCAGGCAGACGACGCCCCCCTTGAAGACGACTTCCGGGATGAAGACGATGACGACCGGCCCGGTCTGCCTTCGGGCAATCCCTGGGACGTGGCGCCCGCGCCTTCGGGCTGGATGGTGGCCTTTTACCGCACGGCCACGCGCATCATGTTCGGTGCGCCCGCGTTCTTCAGCTGCCTGCGCCCGCACCGCCGCTCCCTGCGCGCCCTGAGCTTTTACCTGATCGTCAGCGTCATCCTTTCCGTGGTGCAGCTGCTCTGGATGCGCGGTATGACCTCCATGCTCGTGGACGGCGGCATGGACCCGCAGATGCAGCAGATGATGGCCAGCACCCTGGCCATCCATGAGAGCATGCCCCTGTTCGTGCTCAAGCAGGTGGCCTTCGTGACCCTGCAACTGTATGTGCAAAGCGCCCTGCTCTATCTCATGTACCGGCTCATCCTGCGCGACAAGCCGGAATTCGACCTGATCTTCCAGGTCAGCGCCTACGGTTCGGCGCCCATGCTGCTGTGCGTCATCCCGGTGCTGGGTGCGCTCACCGGTCTGGTCTGGAGCCTGGCCTGCACCCTGGTAGGCTACAAGACCGTGCTGCGTCTGGACTGGAGCCAGACCTTGCTGGGCTATGCGCCCGTCTTCCTGCTGGAGATGTTCCTGCTCCTGCAGGTGATGCAGATGCTCTAGGCCCCGTACCGCCCTGATCTTTCCGGCCCGCCGCTGCTGTCAGCGCGGGCCTTTTTCCCCCCTTTGCCCGTGCCACCCATGAACGAGATTCCTTCCCAACCCGCCCAGGACGCTCCCGCTGCCGGAGAAAAAAACGGTTTTGACCTCACCCGGCTGCTGCTGCCGGGGGGCATCGCCCTGGCCCTGTGCCTGCTGCTCTGCATCTGGCTGTGCATCGACATCTTCACCTGGCCGCTGGAAACGCGCCAGCGCATCCTCATGTGCCTGCTGCTGTTTGGCCTGCTCCTGCTGCTGGGCCTGGGCGCCTGCCTGTGGCGCGGCATCTATCTGCCCCTGCTCACGGCCTTGCGCGAACTGGGCCCCGATGCCGACGGCCGCATGCCGCAGGGCTCGCCCGTGCCCGCCATCACCTGCCGCATCCGCCGCATGCACGAAAACATGCAGCGGACCCGCCTGGCCCTTGAGGAAAGCCACGAGAACCTGCGCCAAAACCTGCGCCAGACCGAAAAGATGGCCCTGGTGGGCAAGCTGGCTGCCGGTGTGGCCCACTCCATCCGCAACCCGCTGACGGGCCTCAAGCTGCGCCTGTTCTCCTTCACCCGGGGAATGGAGCTTTCCCCGGCCCAGCAGGAAGACGTGCAGGCCATGAACGAGGCCGTGCGGCACATGGAAGCCATCACCAGCAACTTTCTGGAATTTTCGCGCCGCCCGCGCCTGAGCAAGGAGCCGCTGGACATGAGCGAGGTGCTGGACCGCACCCTCATCCTGCTGCAACCGCGCATGGAAGCCTACAAGGTGACCCTGCGCCGCACGCGCCATGCCCCCCTGCCGCGGGTGGACGGCGATGCCGAACAGCTGCGCGAGGCCCTGGCCAACCTCATCATCAACGCCTGCGAAGCCGCCGGTACCGACGGGGAAGTGCGCATCAGCGAGGAGCGCGGCCGTCTGGCCCCGCTGGGGCCCGTAGTGGTCATCCGCATCGAGGACAGCGGCCCCGGCGTGCCCGAAGAACTGCACGAGGTCATCTTCCAGCCCTTCATGAGCACCAAGGTGGAAGGTACGGGCCTGGGCCTGCCCATCGCCCGGCGCATCTTTGAAGAACACGGCGGCTGGCTGCACCTGCACAACGCACCAGGACACGGGGCCAGCTTCGTCATGGTACTGCCTGTCCGCAAGGGGGACGACGTATGGCTGAGATCCTCATAGTCGACGACGACCACCACCTGCGCCAGGGCTTCCAGCGCCTGCTGGATGCCGAAGGCTACGAGACGCGCACCGCCGCCTCGGCCGAGGAGGCCCTGAACCTCATGCGGGAAAAGATGCCGCAGTGCGTGGTCATGGACGTGCGCATGCCCGGCATGGACGGTCTGGAGGCGCTCAAGCGGATGCGGGCCCTGGAGGGCTGTCCGCCGGTGGTCATCATGACGGCCTATTCCACCACCGAGACCGCCATCGAAGCCACCCGGCTGGGGGCCTTCGACTACATGCTCAAGCCCTTCGACATCCCGCAGGTGCTGGAGCTGCTGCAACGGGCCCTGGCCGCGGGCGAGAGCCAGCGTCGCCACGAGGCCCAGTCCGCCGAGGAATCTTTGGGCGAAGAGGACGACATCCGCCTGGTGGGGCACACGCCCCCCATGCAGGAGCTGTACAAGGCCATCGGCCGCGTGGCGCCCACCGATGCCCTGGTGCTGATCCGGGGCGAATCCGGCACGGGCAAGGAGCTGGTGGCCAATGCCATCTGGCGCTACAGCCCGCGCTCGCGCCGCCCGTTCTCGGTCATCAACTGCGTGGCCATCCCCGACACCCTGCTGGAGAGCGAACTGTTCGGTTATGAGCGCGGGGCCTTCACCGGCGCGCAGCACCGCCGCATCGGCCGCATCGAGCAGGCCGCGGGCGGCACCATCTTCCTGGATGAGATCGGCGACATGCCGCCGGGCATCCAGGCCAAACTGCTGCGCCTGTTGCAGGAAAAACAGATCCAGCGTCTGGGCGGCCATGATTCCGTCGACGTGGACGTGCGTATCATTGCCGCCACCAACGCCAATCTGGAACAGGCCGTGGCCGACGGGCGCTTCCGTGAGGATCTGTACTACCGTCTCAAGGTGGTGACCCTCTGGACCCCGCCGCTGCGCGAACGCCGCGAGGACATCCCCGCGCTGGCGGCCTTTTTGCTGCACCGGCAGGCCGCCGAGCTGCACCGGCCCGACCCCGGTCTGGAAGAAGACGCCCTGCGCTATCTGGCCGGCCTGGACTGGCCCGGCAACGTACGCGAACTTTCCAATGCCCTGCAGAAGGCCCTGGTCTTCAACAGCGGCGCCCCGGTGAGCATCCGCGACCTGCAGCTGGTGCTGGACTCCCCGGCAGGCCATCCCCCCGCTGCGGGCCCCGGCCTCAATGGCAACGGAGATGCCGTCCCTGCCCCGGGCCTACGCCGCTCTCCCGTCGGTACGGGGAACGGCATCCACGAAGGAGAAGGCCCGTACGAGGACGCTCCGGCTCCCGCCCCGCCTGCCGCGCCCCACAACGACGAGCAGCGCAGCCTGGCCAGCATCGTCACGGCCTGTCTCCAGTCCGGCGATCCCTCGCCCTTCGACACCTGCATGGACATCATGGGCAGGGCCGTGGTGCGCGAGGCCCTGCGCCAGTGCCGGGGCAACCGTTCGCAGGCGGCCCGCCTGCTGGGACTTTCCCGCCCCACCCTGCTGGCGCGCATGGAAAAATACGGCCTGAAGATCGAGACCCGCATCAGCGACGAATGAGCCCCGCGGGACGAAACGCTTTCGCCGTCGCCCACCTGTGGCATTCCAGAGGCCTGCCGGTATCCGGCGGGCCTTTTTTCTTGCCTGCCCGACACAGCAGCCTGTCCCACCGCCCGCCTTCCGCGGCAACGACCGGCCCGGTCACAGGCGCGCCATGGCGCCCCATCATGCCCCGCCACGCCGTGGGACCACCTGCCCCGGCTCTCAAAGCTGCGGGGCCGAATCGCCTGTGCCTGCCGCATCAACCCCTCTTTCCGCCAGGGAAAAGGGCAGCTTGCCCGGCCGTCAGACATAAAAAAAGGCGCCGCCCCGAAGGGCAGCGCCAGGAAAACTCAGGACAGGCTGAACTTACTTGTTCAGGCCGCAGGCGTCGTCCACCTTGAAGAAGGCAGCAGCCTTGGCGCCGCACACGGGGCAGCTGTCACAGGGGCCTTCGTGGGTGTAACCGCAGACCTTGCAGACGTAGAAGTCGACGTTGTCGAAAGCGTGGTTGTCGGCAGCAGCCTTCTTGTACAGGTTGGCGTGCACTTCTTCCACCTTGTTCACCATGTCCATGTACTTGGCCACGGCGGTCTGGCCTTCGGCTTCGGCGTCCTTGATCATTTCAGGATACATCTTGGTGAATTCGTAGGTCTCACCACCGATGGCGTCCTGCAGGTTGGCAGCGGTGTCACCGATCTTGCCGGCGTTCTTCAGATGGGTGTGGGCGTGGATGGTTTCGGCGGCGGCAGCGGCGCGGAACACCTTGGCCACACCGGACAGGCCTTCCTTGTCGGCAGCCTGGGCGTAGGCGAGATATTTGCGGTTGGCCTGGGATTCACCGGCGAAAGCAGCCATCAGGTTTTCGAGAGTCTTGCTCATTGTGGTTCTCCTTGGGGGGTGTATGTTCAAAAAAATCTTGTCTTAATCAGGAACGATTCCTGTTTACTGAAAACTCATGCCTTTGTAAAGCATTTTTTTGCGTATTTTTATCTCCGCCCCCAATAAATAAGGCCCAAATGGCCAACGTCAATGTCCCGGAGCCGGATTAACGCCATCTTTCCTGCGCCAAAAGCGCTTATGCCGCGCGTCCACCTGCAACGCTTGCGGGCCGGGCCAAGGCAGGCTAAAAAAACGGCATGACAGCGACCACATCCCTTGCACAAGCCCTTTCGGCCCAGGACATCATCCGCCATTACGACCTGATGCCCCATGTGGAAGGCGGCCACTACCGGCGCATCTGGTGCAGCTCGCAGGATCTGCAGCCCGAAAGCCTGCCCTGCGGCATCTGCGGCAGCCGTCCGTGCAGCACGAGCATCCTGTATCTGTTGCAGGCCGGCGAGCGCTCCCGCCTGCACCGCATCCGTCAGGATGAACTGTGGCATTTCCATCTGGGCGGTCCCCTGCGCCTGTATTGTCTGACCCCCGACGGCCAGGAGCTGGACCGCATACTGGGGGCCGATATCCTTGCCGGACAGCACCTGTTGCTGCCCATGCCCGGCGGTTGCTGGTTCGGTGCCGAGCCCTGCCCGGGGACGGATTTTTCCCTGGTCTCCTGCACGGTGGCGCCGGGCTTCGACTTTCGCGACTTCGAACTGGCCAGGGCCGCCTGCCTGGTGCGCCGCTATCCCTTTGCCAAAGAGCGCATCGAACATTTTTGCCAGCTGCCTGACGGCTGCCCCGATCCCGGGGAAGGCGGGCGGGCATGAGCCGCTTCCCCATCCCCGCGGCCGATGCCGCCGCCCCCTTCCAGACCGAGATCATCATCCGGCGCAGCCGCTTTTTGACCCACTGCGCGCATACGCCCGGCATGGAAGCCGCCCGCGCCTTCGTGGAGCAGATCCGCACCAAACACGCTGACGCCACCCACAATTGCTGGGCCTTCGTGGCCGGAGCCCCGGGGCACAGCGGCCAGGTGGGCTTCTCGGACGACGGGGAGCCGCACGGCACGGCCGGGCGCCCCATGCTGCAGGTGCTGCTGCATTGCGGCGTGGGCGAGATCACCATGGTGGTCACGCGCTGGTTCGGCGGCGTCAAGCTGGGCACCGGCGGTCTGGTGCGCGCCTATCAGGATTCGGTGCGCGAAAACCTGGCCACCCTGCCCCTGGCGGAAAAAGTGCCCACCGTGGAGCTGGACGTACAGCTGGACTATGCCCATCTGGACCGCCTGCACCGTCTGCTGCCCACCTTCGAGGCCCGCGTCTGCGCCGAGGCCTATGACCAGGCCGCCCGGGTACGCATCTGCCTGCCCGAGGCCCTGCGCGGCCCCTTTGAGGAGGCCATCGCCGGACGTACCGACGGCCGTGCCCGCTGCACCCTGGTCGACGAAGCGTAAGACAGGAGCGCTGCCGGCAAGCCACGTCCTGTAATCCCCGGCAACGCGTCTCCGGCATATCCATAAGTAAGGATCCCCGTCCGGGCCAAGGCCTTCTCCTGCATAAAAAACGAGCCCCGCCTGCTGTCCGGCAGACGGGGCCCGTCCTTTTTT
>OHAJ01002257.1_pt1 | contig 13288 bp, 13 predicted proteins | sample 1577101 | NCBI WGS metagenome assembly OHAJ01 (sample SAMEA3541531, study PRJEB24748) | human gut metagenome | biome: human gut; feature: human-associated habitat; material: faeces | place: China | collected 2012
GGGCAGACTGCACCAGCCGCCCGCCGCTCTCCACGGCTTGCTCTACCTTGTGCGCAGCCTCCACGCCCACATTATCGTCCTCGCTCTGCCGCACCTCCCGGTGAACCTGAGAGAGAACAAAGTTGGCGGGGGCATCCTGTACGGCATGGGTCAGCTTTGAGGGCGGCTTTTTCTTATCCACTTCCTCAAAACGGAGCTGCGTTTTGACCTTGCCGGTGGCCGGATCAAAGCCGCGTTCCTTTTTGACCACGGTTTTCTTGGGGATTTTCGCCTGCGCCTTATCCGCCTTGGCCTCCGCTTTTTTCACCCGCTTGATGGGCTTTTCCAGCTTCGGCTCGGCAAGATCGGCGTCGGAAAACTGCAAACGCGGTTCTCTTTTCATGCCGACGCCACCTCTTGCGGCTTGGTGGTCATGACACGGTACAGTTCGGTGTCCTTGGGGAAGTGGTCAATGAAGGGCAGGATCGTGTTGCCGTAGAACAGCAGCCCCTCGCCCTCGCCGGAGTGGGTCACATAAGAAAGCTGATGCGGCGAAATGTTGAGTTGCTTCGCCAGAATCTGCCGGTCGCCAGCGGCCTGATTGAGCATATAGATGAAATCGCTGTTCTCAAAGATGTTCTCAACCTCGCGGCTGGACAACAGGTCTTTGACGTTTTGCGTGATCCCGGTGGGGATGCCGCCCCATTTGCGGTAGCGCTTCCAAATCTCGACACTGTACGAGGCCGTCTGTTCTTCCTTTAAGAGAAGATGGAACTCGTCAAGATAGTAGCGGGTCGTTTTATGGGCGGCGCGGTTGATGGTCACACGGTTCCAGACCTGATCCTGCACCACCAGCATCCCGATTTTCTTGAGCTGCTTGCCCAGCTCCTTGATGTCATAGCAGACGATGCGGCTGTTCACATCCACGTTCGTGTGATGGTTGAACACATTCAGAGAGCCGGTGACGTAGATTTCCAAAGCAGTGGCGATGTACTGCGCTTCCTTTTCATCCTGCGCACGGAGGGCGTTATACAAGTCCTCCAGCAGCGGCATATTCTCCGGCTTCGGGTCGTTGAGGTAGTCCCGGTAGACGATGCGAACGCAGCGGTCGATGATGGTCTTTTCCACAGGGGCAAGCCCATCCTTGCCGCCGACGATCAACTCGCACAGCGACAAAATGAAGTCGGATTTCAGGCTCAGCGGGTTATCATCGTCGCTGTAATCCAGATTCAAGTCCATCGGATTGATATAGCAGGGCGAACCGTCGTAGCCCTTGCCGGTGGGCGACAGCTTAATGACCTGACCGTGCAGACGCTCCACCAGCGGTGTATATTCACCTTCCGGGTCACAGATGATGATGTCATCCTTTGGGCAGATGAGAAACGCATTGGTGATCTCACGTTTTGCCGAAAACGACTTGCCGCTGCCGGGAGTGCCTAAAATCAGACCGTTGGGATTTTTCAGCAGCTTCCGGTCTACCATGATGAGGTTGTTGGAAAGGGCGTTGATGCCGTAGTACAGCGCCTCCGAACCGTTCTGGAACAGCTCCTGCGTGGTGAAGGGGACGAAGATCGCTACGCTGGAGGTGGTCAAGCCCCGCTGAATCTCGATCTGATTCAGCCCCAGCGGGAGGCTGCTCATCAGTCCTTCTTCCTGCTGGAAGTCCAGCCGGGTCAGCGCACAGTTATATTTCTGCGCGATGCTGGAGGTCTGGAAGATGTTGTTGTCAAGCTGCCGGGGCGTGTCTGCCGTGTTGAGAATGAGGAAGGTCAGCAGAAACATTCGCTCGTTGCGGGACTGCAAATCCTGCAACAGCTTCTTGGCCTCTGCGCCGTAGGTAGCAAGGTCGCTTGGAATGATGTCCATGTCGTACCCGGCGCGGACGGCTTTCTTCTGTTCCTCAATTTTGGATTTGTCGAGATCGGTGATCTTGCGCTTGACGGTCTTGATGGCGTTGACCTGATCCACAGACTGCACATGGAGATTGACGAGGACGCTGCTTTCCATATCCAGAAAGTCCGCCAGCATCCGGTCATTCAGCTCCGGTGCCAGAATCTGCACGAAGCTGATCGCACCCAGCTTTTTGCCCATGCGGAACATCCTGCCGGTCTTGAACTCAAAGGAGCTGGGCGCGATAAAGTCCTTGGTGGACAGCCCGGATGGAGCCAGCCAGTCCCACGAAAAGCGGAACGGCTCCTGCTCGTCCATCCGCAGAATGTCGTGCATGACGTGCAGGCGCTCAAAGCCGTTCAGCGGCGCAGCCACAACGCCCAGCCTCTTGAAGTTGTTCAGAAGGTCGGTTTCAATGCGCTCCAAACGGGGCTTGGCAGCGCGGAGGTTGTCGGCCTCAACGCCGAACGTGAGATACTTGGTCTTAATGAGGCCGTTGTTGCCGCGGGCAAGCTGATTTTGCAGCATACCGGCGTACTCGGCGCGGATGCCGTCAAACTCGTCCCCGCAGGGCGGAATAGAAATGCTCCGTGCAAAGGTTTCCTGTGAAGCCGAGAGGTTCACAAAGGAAAGCTGGAATTGCACGGAGCTGTCAAAGTAGTTCAGGAAATCGCACCACGCCTCAAAGATGGCGGTCTTGTCCTCATTCTGCGAGAGCTGGTAGTTGATGTCCTGATACTGGATCGTTTTGGTGTAGCGCGTATTGGTCACACGACAGATGCCGTCCGGCCACATACGCTGATACGGGATGCTGTCCTGCGCCGATTTTTCCTTCTTATCCGTTCGGTTCGCTCTTGCGATGGCGGCTTCGATCTGTTTTCGTTCGGCGCGGGTCAGCTTTTTCTTTTCGGACAATGTGATACACCTCCCGGTCTAACTGGTTTTGCCGCTCCAAAACGGCATAGAAATTGTTGGTCTTATACGGGCGCTGCTTCGGCCTCTGGAAACACACGCGGTAGATGTTGCGGATGACGACCTCCAACGGCTGACCGTTCTTTTCATACATGGCGAACAGCATAGCCGGGATCATCACCACCATCATCACCATTGCGGCGGGGCTGGTGCCGATGCTGCCCTTGAGCAAGAAGAAAAGCGGTACGCCGATGAGTGCGCCGCTTCCGAAGCATGTCGGAGTTGCTGGTGTAGAAGAAACACTCCAGAAACTGAATGATGCGCTGTATGCAGCCGGACTGCAGACTGTTATGGATGCAAAACAGGAGCAGCTGGATAAATGGCTGGATGAAAACGGAGGAGCTACAGAAACTCCGCAGTCTAACCTTGATACGATTGCAGCAGCAAAAGAAGCAAACTAACGAAAGATCAACATTAGGTATAATTAGATCTAAGGCAAATCCGCCCGGAAACCGTAAAGCTGTGCGGTCTTCGGGCGGATTGCTTTGTATGTTTTTGGCTTTTACAGCAGAAAGGATTTACTATGAAAAAAATGAATTACACATTTTCCGTGCCGGACAACAAACGCGTGCGTATGATTGTCAGCACAGACTGCAAAAATGAGGCGGACGACCAGTTCGCACTGGCACATCACCTGATGACACCGATGTTTATTCTGAAAGGCATCGTTCCGTGTCACTTCAACATGTTCTCCCGCGATTACGGCGATGGCCACACAGCACAGGCGAGCATGGACGAGGTCAATAAAGTGCTGGATCTGATGGATCGGCAGGGCGTATGCCCGGTCTGCAAAGGATCGGAATTTCCGATGAAGGACGAGCAGACTCCGGCCGTGTCGGATGGCGCAAAGCTGATCGCCGAAGAAGCCATGAAAGATGATCCGCATCCGCTGTTCATCGCCTGCCAGGGAGCACTGACCGACGTTGCCTCCGCACTTCTGATGAAACCGGAAATCGCAGACCGCATGACCGCCATCTGGATCGGCGGAGCACCGTATCCGGAAGGGGGAGAAGAGTTCAACCTCCGCCAGGATATCGCAGCTGCAAACGTTGTGATGAAATCCGGCATGAAGGTATGGCAGGTTCCGTCTACCGTATACAAGAAAGTAACAGTTTCTCTTGCCGAGCTGCAGCTTAATGTTCAGCCATGTGGAGAAATTGGAAATTATCTGTATCAGCAGATGGTAGACTTTAACAACACCTTCTATCAGTTTCAGGAATGGCCGCACGGCGAAATCTGGGGCCTTGGCGATTCTCCGACAGTGGGACTTCTGCTGGCAGAAGTACAGCGTACCGATCTCTATGAAATGGTAGAAGCGCCGGAAATCAGCTATGAGGACATGAGCTATCACTTCACCGGAAAGAACCGCAAAATCCGCGTTTACCATGATCCGAATGCGGAGCTGACGTTGAGAGACTTCTTTGCAAAGTTGAAACTGAATTATGGGATGTGACAGGGACTGCTAATCAAAATCAGAGCCTGTTTGAAAAAAGCTTTCCACAAGATGTGTGTCACAATTTATCGGAAATTTTGTTCGACAGAGGGCGTCGCAGCGGGTTTTTGTATGGACAGAAAGAGCAATATAAAAACAGCCATCTGTGCAAGTTTGTCCAGATGGCTGTCTATCGTAATACTTTCGTTATTTACACACTTCGTCAATATCCACACGGTCGATCATAATATTCAGGATCTCCGTATCGGTATCTTTCATGCCGACTCTTCCGATGTATCCCATACTCTTGATCGTATCCTCGACATCTTCCCGCACGATACCTTCGCCCGGCTGGAAACTTCTGTGATGCTGGCCCATGTAGTGGGCGAGAATAGCAGCGTCAACAGCGGATGCAATTTTCGCCGCACAGGAGGATTTTGCGCCGTCGCAGACAATACCGCCGACGTTTCCAATGGTGTTGACGATCGTCAGACTGACATCTTCATAAGTTCCGCCAGAAAGATAGGTAATGGCGGCACCGGCTCCACAGCCTGCGCTGACGGCGCCGCAGTAAGCGGAAAGACTTCCAATATATTTTTTCTGATGAACCGCAATCAGGTTGCTGACAACGAGTGCGCGGTACAGTTTTTCCTGGGAAACGTTCCATTCTTTTGCAAACTCAATGACAGGAAGGGAAACGGTCATGCCCTGGTTTCCGCTGCCGGAATTGATGACGACCGGAAGAGAGCAGCCGCTCATACGCGCATCGGAGCCTGCCGCTGCACGGGCGCGGGCGCGGATTTTTACGTCATTGCCGTATTCATTCAGCAGCGTGCGGCCAACCTGTGCACCGTATGGATGACGGAGACCTTCATCGGAAATGGCAGAGTTCATGGTGATCTGACGGTCAAGAATTTCTTTGATGTCTTCGATCTTCACAGTATCGGCAAATTCAAGAATATCCTTGACGTTCAGCACACTTTTATCAACGTATTCAGGGGAATCCTCATGAGCCGCAATCTGATAAAGTATCTCACCATCTTTTACGATGCGTGAAATCAGAGTATGACGGTTTACAATTGTTACTTCTGCACTGTGCTCTCCGGCAATGACTTTTGCAACAATGTAGAGATTTTCTACGCCTTCTTTTAAAGTACAGGTACAGAATCCCTGCTGTACCAGCTTTTTTGTATTTTCAATATCTGCTTCGGTCACATCTTCAAGTACTTCAAGTTCACGTTCGGCACAGCCTCCGACGACGCCAAGCGTTGCCGCAACATCAATTCCCTTCAGGCCATTGGAGTTTGGAACTTTAACACCCTTTACGTTTTTGATGATGTTTCCACTGCAGCAAAGCTCGATCGATTCCGGCATCTGTCCGAGTACTTCGCGTGCTTTTGCTGCCGCATATGCAATGGCAATCGGCTCTGTACAGCCAAGCGCCGGAACAAGCTCGTTTTTTAAAATCTTTACATAACTGTCATATAATTTCTGATCCATGAAAATTCTCCTGTATAGTTTTTTATGCGTTATCAACTGGTAAATCTTGCATTTCTTTCTGATTATACTATTGATATATCACTGATAATATCAGATGTCAAGTAGAGAATTGCAATTTGTGAATTAACATCATGCATTGACGCAGAAAAGAAAAGATGATACGATAAAAACAGTAAAATACTGAAATCGGAGGTAATCATTGGAGAATAGCAAAACTGTAACATTTTCACTTGGTGGAATGATTTTCGAATATGATGAGAAAAAGAATAAAATTAATATAGAAAAACATGGAATTTCATTTAAAAGTGCTGCCCGTGTATTTTTTGATTATGATCGAATAGAATATTATGATGAGGAAAATAGTAATGTTGAAGATCGATATGATATCATAGGTGATTTATCTGCAGGGACAGCGCAAATAGAGCGTAATACAGAGATTATGATCGGAAATATAAAAAGTGATGATGTTTTGTTTGTAGTGTATACGGAAAGAATACGGAAAAATGAAAATGGGGCAGAAATAGATGTGACAAGATTAATCTCCGCAAGATATGCAACCAATTTTGAAAGGGGGCTTTATTATGGTAAATACTAAAGAAATGACAGAAAGCCTGATAAAAGAACTCGCTTTTTCAGAAGAAGAATTAAGGGAACTAAAAGCAGCAAAAGAAAAACCTATTGTATTTGATGAAGATTGTCCGGAAACGACTCCAGAACGGGCGCTAAAATTTCGACGGGTAAATCCGCCGAGGGGAGCAGGCAAAAAAAGAGCATAAAAATTTGTGATCTCCGTAAAACCAGAAAATCCTAGTTTTACGGAGATCTTTTCAGAATAAATTGTATTTTCCTTTAAAGTGTCCTATACTGAAAAGTAGCAAAAATACACACCACCCTTTCATTTGGAGGATTTTTATGCAGAAGATTACGTTTCGAAAATTAGCTGGAGAAAAATATATTTACCCGGAACTGCAGGGACACTTTATCGAGTTTCTTGGCTCCTGTATTTATGATGGAATCTGGGTTGGAGAGGATTCGGAAATTCCGAATTATCATGGAATCCGAAAAGACCTTGTGGATGCATTTCAGAAGCTGCACCCGCCGGTGATCCGCTGGCCGGGCGGATGCTTTGCGGATGTGTATCACTGGCGGAATGGTATTGGCCCGCGGGAGCAGCGGCCGGTTACATACAATGAAAACTTCGGTACTTTCGAGACGGATCCCAATCAGTTCGGTACACACGAGATGATGGAATTTTGCGAGATGATCGGCGCGAAGCCATGGTTTAATATCAATATGATGACCGGCTCTCCATCCGAGATGCGAGAGTGGATGGAGTACTGTAACCGCAAAGAGCCGACGGCACTTTCGCAGGAACGAAAAACAAACGGCCATGAAAAACCGTTCGAGATTGAATACTGGGGTATCGGAAATGAAGTATGGGACGGCGGTGGAAAAATGACGCCGCAGATGTATGCGAACGAATACCGGAAATTCAGTTCCTCCTGTCCGTCGTTTGGAGGCGGCGATCAGGCATTTTCCATGAAATGCATTGCCAGCGGTCCGGATGGCAACAAGCCAAAAGAGCGTGTTGTGTGGACGAAAGACTTTTTCAAGGAGATGGGAAAATACCGTATGCCATCGCTTTACGGCTATGATCTCCATTTTTACAACTGGAATCTGAAACAGCTTCAGACAGAGAAAAAGTTTGATGAAAAACAGTGGTATGATGTGATCAATGGATGCAAAGAGCTGGAAAATGTCATTCACGAGCAGCGCCGCCTGATAGACGCTGGTCTTGAGGCACTTCCGAAACCGGAGGGTCCGTTCCAGGCGGCACCGAGAAAATGTGAACTGATTGTCGGCGAGTGGGGCAACTGGCACAGCAGTGCATTTAATGCGCGCCCGGCGCTGTATCAGCAGTGTACGATGCGCGATGCCGTTACAACTGCACTGACGCTCGACATCTTCCACCGCAATACCGGGGATGTGCGCATGGCATGTGTAGCACAGTCTGTCAATGTCCTGAATTCCCTGTTCCTGACGGATGGTGAGCATTGTATTCTGACACCAAACTACGATGTGTTCGATATGTATCAGGTGCATCAGGGTGCGTATACGCTTGGCTTTGAGGAAAAGAACAAAGATCCTGAGGTCTGCATCTTTGCTTCGATCAAAAATGATGATATCTACGTCAACCTCGTAAATACAAGCTACAGCGAATCAAAGAAAATCGAATTGAAATTTAAACAGTGTCCGGAATTTGTTGAGGCCAAAACACTGTACTCCAAAGATCCGCAGAACTACAATGATGCGAAACATCCGAACCGCGTCCGCTGCAAAGAAGGAAAAGCACCTGCACGGGAAAAAGACTCCTTCCAGATTGCACTGCCGGCGGCTTCGGTCAGCGTTTATCATTTCAGAAAAACAGAAACAGAAAAGTAATACATACAAAACGGGCCGCCCCGGGGAAAAGGATTGTTCCCACAGGGCGGCTCATTTCTATTACAAAAATAATTCAATCACAAACACCACGGCACAGCATGCCACCGAAACCTGAAACAGGTTTGCACCGAACCATGCGGCTGCGATGCCGACGACAAGCGCGAGTGCGCCGGAAACAGGGCTCTGTGTTGCATGGACAATCGCCGGGAAGGTCATGACTGACAGCGTCACGTATGGAACGTAGTACAGAAACGACTGAATAAACTGATTTTTAATCGGCTTCCGGATCAGCGTCAGCGGCAGAATCCGGATGGTGTAGGAAACCAGGGCCATGACGGCGATATAGATATAATTATTGTACATCAGCATTTTCCTCCTCTGTCTTTACCGGGAACAGGATAGCACCGGCGCAGGAAATCAGAACGGTGAGCAGAATCGTTCTGGTTCCGTCGGAGAGAGTGGAGATGCCCGGGAGATAGCTGCAGATAAAGCTTAAGAAAAAGCTGACGGCAACAAGACCCGCTACCACACGGCTCTTTCGCGCCGGGGGAATGATGATTGCAAGGAACATGCCGTACAGCGCCACGCTTAAGGCACTGACAGCGCGCAGCGGCAGCAGATTTCCGGCAATAATGCCAAGAGCCGTGCCGATCGACCACGCGGGAGCAGCGACGAGAATGGCACCGTATGTATAATATGGATTCAGCCAGCCCGGGCGCGCGATTGTGATGCCAAACAGTTCATCCGTTACATCGTAACCAATGAGAAAACGGTGGAAAAACGGCGTGTCCGGCGAAAAGCGCTGGGCAAGCGCACAGCTCATCAGAAGATACCGCGCATTGGCGATGAGCGTAATGATAGCGACCTGCAGATAGCCTGCGTTGGCGGCAATCAGTGTAAAGGCAGCGTATTCTCCGGCGGAAGCATTGTTGAAAAGACTGGCGAGAAAGCCCTGAAAAGGACTAAGACCTGCCTTACGCGCTGCAATGCCGAGCGAAAACGAGACCGCAAAATAGCCAAGCCCGATCGGAATGCCATCGCGGATTCCGTTGACCAGAACCTGGCGGGAAAATGAATAAGATCTTTGTGAACTCATAAAAAGCTACTTCCTTTTCCTTCGCAGAAGCTAGAGCATGTCTGAAAAATCATTTCCGCAATCTGCAAGCCCCACTTTATGGTATATTTTGCCCTCATTCGGTTGCCGTAGCCCGCTACGCCGCCCTCATTCGGACAAAATCTCCCACAAACTGGGACTCGCAGCTTGCGAAAAGCCTTTTTCAGACACGCTCTAGAGCGTGTTTGAGAAAATTTTCCGTAATCTGAGATTCGCAGCTTACGAAAAGGTTTTTTCAGACATGCTCTGGCATCTGGCAAAAATGTTGGGGTCAAGAGATCAAAAATCCTCTTGCAAGCGAGCTTGCACCGGCTTTTTGATCTTTTGCCCTGATATCTGATGAAAATTATAGCAAGTTTCGACAGGTTCGTAAACTCTTATTTTGTTCTTGTTCGTTTCACGCAGCCACTGCTTACGCCTGCGTTTCTAAGTCTGTTGAACTGAATTGTATAAAATTATGTACAAAAACAGAAGATAACGCTTGAAAATAGAAGAAAAATCCATTAATATCTATGTATACAAAAAACATTACCGAAGGTGGTGCTTACGATGAAACTGCGTGCGCTTGCAAAAATAAATCTTGGTCTTGATGTGACCGGAAAAAGAGAGGATGGTTACCATGAAGTCCGCATGGTAATGCAGACGATCCAGATGTACGATCAGCTGGAAATAAAGGAGAGCAAAGAACCCGGCATAAGGCTGACAACCAATCTGCCGTTCCTTCCGTGTAATGACGGAAATCTCGTATACAAAGCGGCAAAGATTCTGATGGATGAATTCGATATCCGTCAGGGTGTCGATATGAACCTGACAAAATTTATCCCGGTAGCGGCCGGCATGGCGGGCGGAAGCTCGGATGCGGCAGCAGCACTGGTAGGAATTAACCGCATGTTTCAGTTGGGTCTGACGAAACGCCAGCTGATGGAGCGGGGTGTGCAGATCGGTGCGGATGTTCCGTACTGTGTGATGCGCGGTACAGCGCTGGCAGAAGGAATCGGCGAAAAGCTGACATCCCTTCCCGGCGTACCGATGTGCTACGTGCTGATCGGAAAACCGGGCATCAATGTTTCGACGAAATTTGTCTATGGAAACCTGCATCTTGACGAGGTGACAGATCATCCTGATATCGATGGCATGGTACAGGCGATCCGGAATCACGATCTGTACGGCATCACGGACCGCATGGGAAATGTGCTGGAATCCGTGACGTGTCCGGCGTATCCGGTGATCGATGAGATCAAGGCACAGATGATGAAAAACGGTGCGGTCAATGCGATGATGAGCGGCAGCGGCCCGACCGTATTCGGCATTTTCGACGATCCGGACAAGGCAGAATTTGCCCGCGATCAGTTAAAAATAAGCGGACTGTCGAAACAGACATTCCTGACTACAGTATCAAAACCGGGAGGTACAAAGTATGGCAAAAAATGAGTTAGACCTGCAGATGGAGGATTATCAGTACCTTCCGCTCCGCGATGTCGTGTTCCGCACGCTGCGCCAGGCGATTCTGCGCGGGGAGTTAAAGCCGGGTGAACGGCTGATGGAGATCCGGCTGGCAAATCAGCTCGGCGTTTCGCGTACCCCGATCCGCGAGGCGATCCGTATGCTGGAGCTGGACGGCCTTGTGATCATGGTGCCGCGGAAGGGTGCGCAGGTAGCACAGATCACGGAAAAAGACCTGAACGATGTGCTGGAGGTGCGGCTTGGACTGGAGGAGCTGGCGGTAAAACTGGCGTGTCAGCGGATTACAGAGAGCGAACTGCAGAAGCTTTATCAGGCATCGCGCAGCTTTGAACAAATGCTGGAGACAACAGAGACGGATGATCTGCAGAAGCTTGCACAGGCAGATGTGGCATTCCATGATGTGATTTATCAGGCGACGAACAACGAGCGCCTGATTCAGCTGCTGAACAATCTGCGGGAGCAAATGTACCGTTACCGGATTGAATATTTAAAGGATGTAAAATCCCGACGTTCCCTGGTTGAGGAGCACGATGCCCTCTATGAACATATGAAAAATCGGGATCTTGCAGGCGCACAGAAGATGATCCGCGAGCACACCATCCCGACGGCGAACCCGTTCGTGGTCATCCCGGCGACGGTCATACCAAAGACCGTAATTCTGATCGAAAACAAGAATGTTTTTCTGTTTCATAAAGTCGACTACAGAATCAATGCGGTCGGTTAATCCCAATCCCTCGCGTCCCGGCACAAAGCGGGTGATGGCCGGACTTGCCTTTTTCAGATAATTGGTTTTGAGCTTTCCGTTCCACCAAGGGGTGGTATGACTACCTCCAACCAATAGAGCTCCGTCCATCTGAATACGTCCATTGGTTACAGTTACTTCCGGTTGGGTTAATAATTTAGCTGCAGCAGAAAAAGAAGAAGAATTTGCAAGTGCAGCGCTCTTTTTCTCTTTAATATCATCAATTGATTTTACTCCGGTTGATGCCACCGAAGGAGCAAACTTATTATCACCTATCCAATGTTCCAACGTCAACCGTGGATTATATGCTTCTTTAGCGAGTTCCATAGCTACTTCCACTGTAGGACTACTGGTTGCACTTGTATTTCTGGGCAGAATACGTGCACGTTCTGCACATTCTTTGTTTAACCGTTCTTCCAATTGAGCATAAAAAATACTGCGAGGTTGTACATGATTGTTGGATTGTGCCCATTCACCGTCACCGGAGAATTGTGCCCAACAACCGTATGCACGGTTCATCGCATCTTTTGCCGGGGCATAACATTCGATTTCCGCTGCCGTACATTGCCAAAACAAGCTGTTTGCCGTATTCCAACCGGCTCCGTTTTTATCTTGTCCCAAATTCTTGAAAGTCAGGTTATGACCGTCGATATTTACTATGTCAAACAGCAGTCCGCACGCCCAGGCATCAATAGAACCACTGAATCCCAAAGATTCATACGAATCACATTGTACGAAAGCATTGGGACCGGCTGCACAATATCCGGCAGCAAAGTCATGAATACCCTGTTCCGAATAGCAGCGTTGAAATAAAGTTTGTTGTCCCAGCGTATGGAAAGTGCAACGACGCATCCCTCCGATTTCTGAAACGGGTTCTTTCGAGATACAGTCTTCAACGGTAATTTTGGAACCTGTACGCTGAACAATTACAGCACTTCCTGCAAAATGCTTGAAATTAACCAGTCTCACCCAACAGTTTTCCGCATCCTCAATGGAAATACCTGTCCAGCAATGATCCTCGTCTTTAGGATAACGCTTGTCGTAATCAGAAATCAGTGTCATATTTTCTACGCCACAATCATGAATACGTCCGTTCCATTGATAAGTCAACAGGGAAGAAGTTCCATAGTTGGCATCCAAAGCTACGGTCAGCGGAGCATCCAGTGTTACCTGGTTGTCGTTTACTTCGCAGACTGTTCTGTCCCAAGTCAGATCCATGTCACCTTCTTTCCATCCCAAAGCACTGATACCTCCTCCAAAAATATCACAACCCAAAGAGGCAATCCATTCTTTGCCGGAAGGACGGGTAACCATGACGCGATCTCCTTTTTTCAGAGAAACACCCGAAGCAACTTCCAATGTTCTCGCGTTTACCGGAACATAGTGGGAAAACACCTTCAATGTGTCTTGTACATTCAGGTCGTCCATTCCTTCCATGTAGATAAGCGCACCTCTGTCTACGCCTTTTTTCAGCAGTATTGTTTTTTCTTTATCCGTTCCTCGCAATACAATTCCGGATGCGGAGATACGAATACTGCCGGACAGGGAAAACTCTCCCTGATCGAGTAATACGGCTCCCCGAAAACCGGAAGCGTCAGGAGTCAGCGAAGCTACATAATCAATGGCACGTTGAATACGCGCAGTATTATCTCCGGCTTTCCAGGGTACAAACACCACATTGCGGACAGAAGGAATATCCTGTTCGGAAGATTTATATCCGCATGTAGAGAAATCGAGAATCCGGTTTCCCCGA
>OHAJ01002258.1_pt1 | contig 13287 bp, 7 predicted proteins | sample 1577101 | NCBI WGS metagenome assembly OHAJ01 (sample SAMEA3541531, study PRJEB24748) | human gut metagenome | biome: human gut; feature: human-associated habitat; material: faeces | place: China | collected 2012
GCTTGGAGATTCGTCACGCACGCATGCGGGCACCAGGAGCGGATCAACGTGGACGGCCCGTACGTGGTCGTCGAACAGCGCGTGAAGAACGCGGAACGGGTGTCATGCCCCGCCTGCATCGGCATCGCGTCCCGGCAGCGCAACAGGCTCGACGGGTTCTGCGAACTGTGGGGCTCGAAAGCCCAGTGCGACCGCGCGGAGCCGATACGCCGCCGCACCCTCAGCCAGGTCGACGTGCTTGCCCGCCACGCGCGTATCGAGGATCGTGACGCGTTCGCCGAACTACGCAGACAGGTGCTGCGGATGAACGACGCGGCATGGTGGATCGAACACAAAAACGACGCGGCCACCACGCTCGCCCAGGACATCGAGCTTTAGGATTGCGGAAGAGGAGACGGTCATGTACGAGGAACATGAGGACGGGTCGTTCACGTTGCATCTGTGCGAATGGTACGAGCAAGGCAGAAGGCTCGTGGGCGAATATGAGACGCTGGCCGACGGACGAAATGGTGTCGGGCAGTGCAAAGCGGAGCGTGTCGAAATATTGTGCATTGACCTGCTTGTACCCCAGTCTGTTGATACTTTCTTCCAGGAATACGGCAATGCTGTGGATGCGTTCTGCAATGGTGCGGATGCCTTCCGGACCATGATATACGGCATAGAATCCTGCCATTGTAGCCAGTAGTGCCTGCGCGGTACAGATGTTGGAAGTCGCCTTTTCACGCTTGATATGTTGCTCGCGGGTTTGCAGCGCCATGCGGTAGCACAGCTTGCCGTATTTGTCTTTCGACCAGCCGATGATGCGTCCCGGCATATTGCGCTTGTACTCGTCGCGGGTGGCAAAGTAGGCTGCCGACGGCCCACCGTAGAACATCGGTGTACCGAGCCGTTGTGTGGTTCCGAAGACGATGTCAGCCCCCCATTCTCCCGGAGGGGTGAGCAGGGCGAGGCTCAGAATGTCGGCGGCAACGGCCACTTTGCAGTTGGCTGCATGGGCTTTTTCCACGAAGGCGCGATAATCTTCCACGTTGCCGGCGGCGTTGGGATATTGCAGTACGCAGGCGAAGATGTCCGGTGTGAATTCCATTTCATGGTATTTTCCTATACGCAGCTCGATACCTTGCGGAATGGCGCGGGTAGTCATTACCGCCAGTGTCTGCGGGAAGACGGCTTCGTCTACAAATACCACGTTGGCACCCGATTTCTGCATGTCGCGCGGACGCAGGGCGTACATCATCGTCACGGCTTCGGCTGCGGCAGTCGCTTCATCCAGCAGGGAGCAGTTGGCAAGGGGCATGCCGGTGAGGTCACATGCGGCAGTCTGGAAGTTCATTAGGGCTTCCAGGCGTCCTTGTGAGACTTCGGTCTGATAGGGGGTATAGGAAGTGTACCAAACGGGGTTCTCGAATACATTCCGTTGGATAACGGCAGGAGTGATGGTATTGTACCATCCCATACCGATATAGGTTGTGTAAAGTTTGTTTTTGGCAGCCAGTCCTGCAATGTGCTGTCCGAATTCATACTCCGTCATTGTCTTGGGCAGAGCCAGCGGTTCTTTCAGGCGGATGTTGGCAGGAATGGTTTTATCAATCAGCTCGTCCAGGCTTTTCACTCCTATTTTTTGGAGCATCTTCTCCTCGTCTTTTTCGCTGATGCCGATGTGGCGGTAGGCCAATAGGTCGTTTTTCATGGCTGTAATGATTTAAAAGTTTGCTGTATATTTACCGGAAGAACGGATTCTCCGCTTTTTCTATTCCTATGGTAGTCGGTGCTCCGTGTCCGGGATAGACAATCGTGTCGTTGGGCAGGATGAACAGACGGCTGCAAATATGCTCTATCAGTTCGTCGAAGTTGCCGCCGGCAAGGTCGGCACGGCCGATGCTGCCTTGAAACAGCACATCCCCCGAGAACATGCAGTGGTCTGCCGCGCAATAGTACACCAGGCTGCCCGGCGAGTGTCCCGGCACATGGATGGCTTCCAGTTCCGTATTGCCGAAGGTGATGATGTCTCCATCGTGCAGATAAGTGCCCAGGGGCACGGGGGCTTCCTGCAGTTGGAAGCCGAACATGCGGCTTTGTTTCGGCGCTTCGTCAATCCAGAACTCATCGGCCTGGTTGGCTTCGGCCTTCAATCCGAACTCTTTCAGCATGAAAGGATTGCCGAAGATATGGTCCAGATGCAGATGGGTATTCAGCAGATGTTTCACATTCAGCCCATTCTTGATGATGAAGTTTTTCAAGGTCTGCTTTTCTTCTTCATAAAAACAGCCCGGGTCAATGACGACCGCTTCATTGGTTTCGTCCCAAAGCACATAACAGTTCTCCGGGAACATATTAAACTCAAATCTCTTTATTTTCATATTATGTATTTAGATTTATCCCCCTACATATACTACTTTCTTTGTCTCGAAGAACTCCTCTTCAAAGAACTCCTTCAGGTCCCACAACGTGGTCTTGTTCTTGACGGGCATGGTTTCGTTCCCCAATTCGCCCCCCTTGAGGCAAATCAGTCCGTTGGGCAATGCATTCTGCTGTTTGGAGGAGATGTTCTTGCGGATAATCTTCAGTAGGTCTGTCAGCGGCATCACGGCACGGCTCACCACAAAGTCGAACTTCCCTTTTTCCTCTTCTGCGCGGGCATGGCGGAAGGTGACGTTTTTCAGCCCGATGCTGTTGGCTATTTCGGAGGCTACGCGTACTTTCTTTCCGATGCTGTCCACCAGATGGAAGTATACTTCGGGGAAAAGGATGGCAAGCGGGATTCCCGGAAAGCCTCCTCCCGTGCCGAGGTCCATAATCTGTGTCCCCGGCCTGAAGCGGATTACCTTGGCTATGCCCAGAGAATGCAGCACATGGTGTTCGTACAAGTTCTCTATATCTTTGCGTGAAATGACATTAATCTTAGAGTTCCAGTCCCGATAGAGGTCGTAGAGTGCGGCAAACTGCCGTTTCTGTTCTTCCGTCAGGTCCGGGAAATATTTGAGTATTAAATCCATTGTGAATTTTATATTGATAGACAATTGATTACAGTTCCTATTCGCCGTCTGTTTTTATAGCGCTGCTTAATACAATGAATTTACCGTTCATCAGAGGGGCTATGTCCTCATAAGACAACGTGATTTTGGTTGCTCCCATTACGTATGGGGCAATTTCATATACATTATAATAGAAGGTGATTCCCGTTGGGTCCAGGTAGAAATTCTCGATGGGCTCCAGGTCACCGGTGGTGGCGTAACCCATGTCCTCCAGCTCTTGGCGGGTGCTGACGTTGTTGTCTGCCATCAGCTGTTTCCAAAGCAAGTCGGTCAGCGCTTCCTTATAGTCGCCTTCAAAGAGGTCGTCCAGGCGGATGGGGCTTAGGGTCTTTAGGTCGAGGTTGAGGAAGGTGGACATATAGATGCCGTGTGCGCCGCCGGTATATTCGTTGTAATCTATACGGTAGGTCAGTATCAAGGTATTGCACAACTGCACATGGCTTTCGATTCCTTTATAATAGGAATACCAGGCTCCTATGCTTTCTTCATCCTCCTTGTCCTGCTCATCCTTTTTGTACATCGGCTCCAGGTCATTGCGGTAGTCGCCGACATATTTCTCCGTATATTTCTTGACAGCTTCTTCGGGTGTCATCGCCATGTACTTGTCGCCGAAGCAGGCGGAGAGGAAGAAGGCGTTCAGACTGTCTTTCAGCCTCACGTCGGATGACTGGCTGGCGTAGGCAACGTTGAGGATGAGGTTGCAGGCCGGCTTGGCTGTGTCTCCGAAGAGATGTACGGTTTCGTTTACTTGTATACTGTCGAACTCCAACGCGTATGCGTTTTTGTTCACGGTGTTACCGCAGGAAAAGAAAAAGCCGCTTGCCGCAAGCAGAAGGACAAGTAGGCTGACAGTTTGCTTTTTCATATTGAATTTCGTTTATAAATCAACATATCAATCAAAAAACTTTATCGACAAATATAGAACTTATTAACGAACTGCACACATAAAAAAGGAAAAATTAATTCCGGCAAACGGTTAAAACTTTCTATCTTTGCAGCGCTTATGAAGGAACTCCGTTACATACTGGCTGTACTCTTTTCCTCCCTTATCATTATAAGCGGAGTGGGGATTTCTGTAGTTCAGTATTGCTGTGCCGGATGCGAGACGACGCAAAGCTGCTGCACTTCCGGCTGTTCCAAATGCCATAATACACATCGTGCCTCACGGCAAACATGCAAGGATACCGGCTGTACAGCCGTCTACTACAAGGTGGATTTCGTGAAGCATGCACACGAGTCTGTTTCGTTCGTGCCATTCCTTACACTGTTTTGCGAGCAACTGCCGCTGTTTGATCACTCCTTGCCGCAGGTGGCTTGTACTCCGAGAGTTGTTTCAGGAGCATCGCCATATGTCGTCGGATCGCGTCATTATCTGGCGCTCTATTCCACGCTTCTCATTTAGTGTTGTTTTATACGGGGCAATGACCTGGATTGCCCGGAGGGAACTGTTTGTTTTTTAATCACTTCTTTAAGTATAAAACAGAAATGAAATATAGTTTGATAGCCATTCTTCTGTTCTCTTTCACCGCCTTGCAGGCGCAGGTAAAGGGAACGGTAAAGGATAATTTGGGCGACCCGATTGCGGGTGCCAACCTCTTCTGGCAGGGAACCACCCAAGGTACCACCACTTCGGCGGACGGTACTTTCTCCTTGTCCAAACCCAATGACAAGCATATGCTTGTAGTCAGCTTTATCGGTTTTGAGAACGATACGATACACGTCAGTAACCGCAATGAGACGCTCGACATTGTCTTGCGCGAAGGGGTGGAACTGAGCGAGGTGAATGTGGTCAGCCGTAAGTTGGGCACCATGAAGCTGCGCAACAGTGTGATGAATGAAGATATGATAAGTAGCGCCGAGTTGAGTCGTGCCGCCTGCTGTAACCTGGGAGAGAGTTTTGTGACCAATCCCTCGGTGGACGTCACCTACTCTGACGCCGCCACCGGTGCCAAGCAAATCAAGCTTCTCGGCTTGTCCGGTACGTATGTGCAAATGATGACGGAGAATATCCCCAACTACCGCGGCTCTGCCGCCCCCTACGGACTGGGTTATGTACCCGGGCCATGGATGCAGAGTATTCAGGTGAGCAAGGGCAGTTCGTCCGTGAAGAACGGCTATGAGGCCATCACGGGACAAATTAATGTGGAATTCAAGAAACCCCAGTTGCCCGAGGCCGATTGGTTCTCCGCCAACCTCTTTGCCAGCAGCACCAACCGCTACGAAGCCAATGCCGATGCCACGGTGAAACTCTCCAAACGTTGGAGCACCTCTTTGCTGGCGCATTACGAGAATGAGACCAAAGCTCACGACAGCAACGACGACGGCTTTGCCGACATCCCCCGTGTGGAGCAGTACAACCTCTGGAACCGCTGGGCATACATGGGCGACCGCTACGTCTTCCAGGCAGGCATCAAAGTGCTTACGGAAGACCGCAACAGCGGGCAAGTCAGCCATGGCAAAACGTCCCTGGCAGACCCTTATAAGATAAGTATAGGTACCGACCGCTACGAAGCCTTCACCAAGAACGCCTATATATTCAATAAGGAGAAGAACACCAACCTGGCATTGATCCTTTCCGGCTCCCTGCACAAGCAGGATGCCTTGTACGGACGGAAAATCTACGATGTGGACCAGCACAACGCTTATGCCTCCTTGCTGTTCGAGACGGAACTGACCAAGCGTCAAAGCCTTTCTGCCGGACTGAGCTTCAACTATGACTCCTACGACCAGCACTATCGCCTGGACAATGACGCCGCACAGCCTTTGACGAAGAAATTCACCAAAGAAGCCGTCCCCGGCGCCTACGTGCAGTACACCTACAACTGGGACGATAAACTGGTGCTGATGGGTGGTATCCGCGGCGACCATAGCAGTGAGTACGGCTATTTCGTCACTCCGCGTTTCCATGTGAAGTACAATCCCAACGAGTATGTACATTTCCGTCTTTCGGCAGGAAAGGGATACCGCACAAACCATGTGCTGGCCGAGAATAACTACCTGCTGGCAAGCAGCCGCCGGATAGACATCGCCAAACGTCTTGACCAGGATGAGGCCTGGAACTATGGCGCAAGCGCTTCCGCCTATATTCCCTTGTTCGGCAAAACCTTGAACCTGAATGCGGAATACTATTACACGGATTTCCGCAAGCAGGTGGTGGTGGATATGGATACGGACCCGCATGCCGTTCTGTTCTACAACCTTTACGGCCGTTCCTATTCGCAGGTAGTGCAGGTGGAGGCAAGCTATCCGTTCTTCCCGGGTTTCACCTTTACCGCGGCTTACCGTTGGACGGATGCCAAAACGAATTACAACGGAGAGCTGATGGAGAAACCCCTTACCAGCAAGTATAAAGGTTTGCTGACGGCTTCTTATCAGACACCTTTGGGATTGTGGCAGTTTGATGTGACTTTGCAACTGAACGGTGGCGGGCGCATGCCGGCTCCATACGAACTGACAGACGGCAACTGGTCGTGGGAAAGGCGCTATGGCGGCTTCGAGCAGTTGAGTGCCCAGGTGACGCGCTATTTCCGTCGCTGGTCTATATACGTCGGTGGCGAGAACCTGACAAACTTCAAGCAGAAAAACCCCATCATTGATGCTTCCAATCCCTGGGGAAGCAACTTTGACGCTACGATGGTGTGGGGACCGATGCATGGGGCAAAAGCCTATGTAGGTGTCCGTTTTAACTTGCCGAGAATATAATATTATTTATTAAATCAATAGCGAAACAATGAAAACAAGAAGATTTTTAATGACTTTGGCAGTTGTACTCTTCTGTGCATCTGCCGCAATGGCGAAAGACATCCGTACAGCCGTGTTCAAGGTAGCACAGATGAAGTGTGAGAACTGTGTAAGGAAGATAAACAATAACATCCGTTTTGAGAAGGGACTGAAGGACTTCCACACAGACCTGAAGACAAAGACGGTAACCATCACGTATGATGCCGACAAGACCAATGTGGAAAAGTTGAAAGAAGGTTTCCAAAAGTTCCATTATGAAGCGGAGTTTGTCAAGGAAACCAAGCAGGACGATAAGAAGTAATTGAACAAACTGCTCATTCCAGTTGTTGCTTTATTAAAGCGGAACAACAACCATCTAAAAAATAAATCGAATGAGCAATATAATTACTAAGGCACATCCCGTGCCGGATATGCACAGCACGGGATTGCGCGTCGTCGGTGCATGGCTTTTTGCCATCGTACTGATACTGTTTTCTACAGTCTTTGTGCATGTACCCTATACCCGTGAAATACAGATGGTACTGGCAATTCCGGTACTGCTGTTTTTCGGCGCTCCTTTTTATGCCGGTGCCTGGAAGGGAACCCGGTCGGGCCGCAACAATATAGACCGTCTGGTGGCGCTTACCACCTCTGTGGCTTTTCTGTTCAGTGTGTTCAACACTTTCTTCCCGGATTATTGGCTGGGCATCGGGCTGGAACCGCATGTCTATTATGGGGTTGCCGCCGTCATCATCGCCTTTTCCCTGACCGGCGAGTTTATGGAGGAACGTGCCCGGCGAAATGTGTCGGCGGCTATCTGCCGGTTGGGAGGCTGGCAGCATAACGCAGCCCGCGTACTGCCGGAGAAGCAACGCATTGACGACCGCGTTGCCGAGCTTTTTGTCCCGGTCATTCTCATCATTTCCCTGCTGACCTTTTTTATATGGGTGTTCTTCGGAGGCATAGATGTAGTGTCACACGGTCTGTTTGCCGCTTTGTCCGTATTGGTGGTGGCTTGTCCGTGTGCGGTAGGGCTGGCCACTCCAGTAGCTTTGGCGGCGGGCCTTAATAAAGCTGCCCGCAATCATATCCTTATCAGGGATACTTCCGCTTTAGAGCAGATGCGTAATGTGGATGTGGTGGTATTCGACAAGACCGGGACTCTGACAGAAGGGCATCCTACGGTAATAGGCTGGCTGTGGGCGCAAGGGCAGGAGGAGCATTATAAAGATGTACTGCTTGCCGCCGAGTCTACTTCGGACCATCCTCTGGCAGAAGCTATCGTTACGGCCCTGGAAGGGGAAGAGCAGGTTATCCCTGCCCATTTGGACGGTTTCGAAAGCATTGCCGGAAAAGGTGTCAGAGTGGCCTATCAAGGTGCGGAATATTGGGTAGGAAGCCATAAACTGCTGAAAGATTATCAAGCCAATTTGTCGGATATTCTGGCCGATATGCTGACGCAATATGAATCGGACGGAAACAGTATTGTCTACTTTGGGCGTGAGAACGATTTACTTGCCGTTATTGCCATCAAGGACCAGTTGAGGGTGACTTCTATGGAAGCTATCCGGGAACTGCGTATCCAGGACATCGAGATATGCATGCTTACGGGAGACGGTGAGCGTACGGCTTCTTCCGTGGCCGGCAGTTTGGGTATCATGCGTTTTGTGGCCGATGCCATGCCCGATGACAAAGAGGATTTCATCCATAAGCTGCAGCTTCAGGGTAAAACGGTCGCCATGGTAGGTGACGGCGTGAACGATGCGCAAGCCTTGAGCTGTGCTGATGTAAGCATTGCCATGGGAAAGGGGACCGATACGTTGATGGACACCGCCATGATTACTCTCAGGACTTCAGACCTACTGCTGTTGCCCAAAGTTTTCCGGTTGTCTCGCCAGACTGTGAGCCTCATGTACCGGAATCTGTTCTGGGCTTTCATCTATAATACAGTGGGTATCTTTGTCGCGGCCGGAGTACTCTATCCCGTCTATGACATCCTGCTGAGTCCTGCGCTGGCAGGTGCTGCCATGGCTCTTTCCTGTGTATCCGTGGCTTTGAGCAGCCTTCGTCTGAGTTCCAGGTTCTGACGGCTGTATTCTCAGCTGTTCCTATACTCCAGCGGACTCATGCCCATATGCCTCTTGAAGTATTTTCCAAAGAAGGAAGCACTGGGGAAGTTCAGGGAATAGGCAATCTCCTGAATGGTCATGTTGGTTGATTTCAGCTTGGCTTTTACGTCTACGATGACGACGTGGGCGATGATGTCCAATACATTTCTGCCGGTCACTTGCCTCACGGTGGTGCTGAGGTGTTGCAGGGAGATGCCCAGTTTGTCGGCATAGAATTGCGCGCGGCGTTCGCGGGTATAGTTTTCGATGACGAGCTGCACCAGTTCGCGGCATATTTCCTCTTTCCGGCTCTTGTTCCCTTTTTGCATCTGCGGACGGTGGCAATACATTCTGTCTATGCCGCTGAGGAGCATGCTCAGAGTGCTCTGTGCCATTTTGGTGTCAGGAGGATAGGGACCGGTCGTGATGCGTGCCCATAAGGCAAAATAGTCCTTGAAATAGGAGGCGACGGTAGGGTTGATAGCCAGTACCGGATACTCCAGTATGTTGGAGAAGGAGCTTAATGTAGACTGGATGAGGTTGACTCCATTGAGGCAATGGGAAGAAAACCCCACGAATCCCAGGCACACTTTTTCCTTTTGTTCGTAAAACTGTATGATAGTTCCGGGAAGCAGGGTAATGAAATCCCCTTGCTTGATTTCCGTATCCATCAGATTGATGGATACCGTGATGGAACCTTCTATACAAAGTGCAAAGATGCATGCTTTCAGACGGCAAGACTGTTTGTATATGTTTAGAATGTCTTCCGTTACTTCAGTCCATGCAATCATGTCTACTGGCAGGTCGACTTGAGGAAATTCCATACGCTTTGTCGTTTAGAGTTCGCACAAAGGTAATTCTTTTCCGGGAAAAAGTAACGGAAGACATTCTGTTTTTAAAATGAAATGTTCTTTTTTTAAAATGTAACGTCCATCTTTACGACGAAAGTACGTGGCGCGCCCACTGCCATGGGACGATAGCTGTACTCCTTGTTCAGCAGGTTGTTTATCATGAACTGGAAAGCTACTTCCTTGGTGGCTTTCACCCCGAAGCGCATGTCCACTGTGGCATAGTCCGTATTATGCTTTTTCCAATAGGATGCCAGGGTTTCCCCGTTGGACGAGCCGAAGAGGATGCCGCGCACGTAGTCCAGCAGGTCAGGTTCACTTTTGCTGCGTTCGTCCAGCATAATATAGTCCACGGCAAGCATCTTGCTTTTCCAGTTTACGTTGGCACCTATGTTGATGCGTTTCCACTGAAAGTCCAGCGTGGCCTTGAAACTGTGTTTCGGACGGTATTTCAAGTACTTGCCGTCATTGCTTTTCTCCTTCATCTGAAGCGGGTCGGTATAGGTGTTCTCCAGGGCATTGCGTTTCTTGTAGTCGGCATCCCTCGGTTCGGTATATACATATCCCAGGTTATAGAGCAGCTTGGCGTTTTTGTTGAAGGTGTACATGCCGTTGGTACTGATTTCCATTCCATAAATCTGTGCTTTGGACACGTTGTGGAACTGTGCCCCGATGCCGAAACCCTTGCCGTCCTTCAGCATTTGTATGGCGTCTGTAACGCTGTTTATCATGCTCAGGTCCGCATTGTTGAATAGGCCGAACTGGAATTCCACCATATCCTTGTATTGGGTATAGAAAGCGGCGACATCTGCAAATCCTTGTAAATTGCCTGCCTTGTACCCTTGCTTGAATCCCAGCTCGGCATTGAATCCTTTTTCCGGCCGTACGTTGTAGTTGGGATATACGCCTACACCTCCGATGTCTTTGCGAAGGTATTTCTCGGTGATGGAGGGATTACGGTAACCCTGGCCGAAACTGGCACGCAGGAAGCTGTAATCGGCCAGCTGGTAGTTCAGCCCGGCACGGAACACGGGGCGGAAAGGAATCTTGCTCCCGAAAACCTTTGTGTCGGCTTCCCGGTAGTGCTTGTCTATCCGGTAGTATTCGGCACGTACACCGGCCGATACGCTGAGGCGGTCCCAGAAGCGCTGGTCGTATTGCATATAGGCGGCAACATTGTCACTTTGATGTACTTCTTCCGTTTCGCCGGAGAAGGTGCGGATATGTTCGTAAGTCAGGCCCGTGGTGATTTGTGCACCGCCGTCCCATTTCTTGTTGAACTGATAGTCCAGATAATAGTCGTAATTCTTGTCCGTCCGTGTCGGTGATTGATTGCGCTCCGGATTGAGTACACCGGATAGCCAGGGAACCAGGTCGCTGGGCAGTTTCCCTTCAAGCAGTCCGCCTATGTCAGACGGCAGGCCGTTGCTCATTACCCAGGAGATGAGGTCGCAATAGTCGGCAGTGGTGGCATTGGGGAATATGTTGTCCAGAGAGCCGAAGACACCGTCCATCAAATCACTCAGCTTGTCGCTTCCCAGCCATTTGATAACTCCGGTCATCAGTGGTTGGAGGGCTGTGTAGTCTCCATTGGCAATGTTCTGGATGACTTGTGCGTCGGTGCCCATGTTGCCCAGAATATCCGTAATGGAGGCGGATTGTGTAGGGCGTACCACATTGTCCGCACTGTAGTAGAAACGGCCCTTTACTTTGTGTGAAGTACCTCTTTCAGGATTGGTGAAGTTGAAGAAAGGGTCAATGCGGAAGTTGTTGGACTCACGTCCCATATTAGTAAAGGGAGAGGGGCGGTAGGCCTCGCCGGGCGAGCGCCAGATGAAGAAATCCCCGTACTTGTTGGAAAGGAAATCCACGTTGAAACCGTAGTTCATCAGTTTCATACCCATATCCGGCTGATAGTAGGTGAGGTTTCCGTTGATGTGGAAACGTTTGTTGTAACCTTGTTGGCGGTAGCCCTCGTCGGTAAAGAGATTCAGTCCGCCGCTGACGTCAAAGTTACCGATGCGGCGGGAGTGGGTGAGGTCGAAACCTTCGTAGAGCGGATTGCGTACACCGCTGAAAAGGCTGTTGCGCAACAAGGGCTTTACCGGATATTTGTCCTCTTTCCAGAAAGATTTGTCACTCCATTGGTAATCGCTGTTGTCGGGGTCGTCATAGATTCCTACATAGGCACTGAAACGGGTCTGAGGGGTCAGTCCCGGCCGTGCGGTGCGTATGTTGATGATGCCGTTCAGGGCCGACGAACCATAGAGCACGCTGGAGGCTCCTTTGATGACCTCTACCTGCTGCACATTTTCCAGAGGTACGCTGTTCCAGTTGATGACTCCGTTTTGGGGGCTGAGCACGCTCATCCCGTCTACCAGTACCAGGCTGCGGGCACCTACGCTGTAAGTCCAGCCGCCACCGCCTCGAATGCTGGGTTGCTTGTCGATGATATCCACCCCCGGAATGGTCTGCAGTGTCGAGGTGATGTCTGTGGGAGCCTGGCGGGCAATGTCACTGGCCTTTATCAAATCCATGGAGACCGTCACATCGCTCAGCTTCTGTTCAAACCGTCCGGCCGAGACCACGACATCTTCCAGCAGGTTGGTGCTTTCCTTCATGTACACGTCTTTCTGCATAATGTCTCCTTTGCTGATGACGATGGGCATTGGCACATCCTCATATCCCACGTAGCTGAATACCAAATCTACACCTCCCGCCGGCAGGTGTACTTCGTATGCACCGTTTATGTCGGTCACTACGCCTTGCGTGTCTTTCAGCTTGTAGGTGACCGATGCCCCTGCAAGCGGTTCATTGGTCGTTGCATCATATACGTGCCCCTTCAATATCTGTGCAGATATGGAAAAGCTGAACAGTAACGCTGCGAATAGCGTTATTAGAATTCTTTTTTTCATAAGTCTGTCTTTTTGTGAATAGTTATATCAGAATGTTTGCAAAGTACGTGAGATATTATCAGATTATCAAGGTGTATTTTTATGAATTGATGCTACATATTTAAGATAAATTCGGGCTGTAGGTTCCAAATAGCCTCTTTAGTGGTCTATTATTCATTTCTTCAGAGAAAAGAGAGGATCTTTTTGTTTTTAGTAGGGAGATTGGCAGATATTGGAAAAAGTGCTATATTTGCTTGCATGAAACTGGAAATATCAGATTGGAACATGATTCCTTATGCCGGGGCATGGAGCCGGCAGACGGAATGGTTTGACGCACTTGTACACGCCAAGCAGGCAGGAGAGTGCTATGTCAATCATATTGTGCTCTGCGAGCATCCCCATGTCTATACATTGGGGCGTAGCGGGAAAGAAGGGAATATGCTGTTGGGAGAAGAACAACTGCGCAGGATAGGGGCTACGCTCTATCATATTGACCGTGGCGGAGACATTACGTATCATGGTCCGGGACAGTTGGTCTGCTATCCTATTCTGAACCTCGAGGACTTTTCTTTGGGGTTGAAGGAGTATGTGCATCTGCTGGAAGAGGCGGTAATTCGCGTTTGTACTTCGTTTGGCATCGCTGCCGGACGCCTGGAGAAGGCAACGGGCGTATGGCTGGAGG
>OHAJ01002260.1_pt1 | contig 13277 bp, 8 predicted proteins | sample 1577101 | NCBI WGS metagenome assembly OHAJ01 (sample SAMEA3541531, study PRJEB24748) | human gut metagenome | biome: human gut; feature: human-associated habitat; material: faeces | place: China | collected 2012
CAGAAAGGACAGGAGTCCGAGCAAGAGGCCGGATAACCGGCCATAATCACCAATACAGGAAGGAGGTCAGATACCGTTGAGAAATGATGAACGCCTGCGGACGATATATGAAGTCATGGCTCCCTATATCGTCCGAAATGAACACAACTGGCGGGATTATCTGGCATTTGCATCGCAGTTCCATAAGCACAGTTTTGACAACATACTTCTTGTGTACGCACAGGACGAGGATGTTTCGATTCTGGCAACACGAAAGCAATGGGCAGCCATAGGCAGAAATTTGATTCCCCGTGCAAAGGGCGTTGCCGTTTGCGTCTACCGGAATGCCAAACTCACTCTTGACTATCTCTTTGATGTAAGCCAAACTACTGGCAAAGAGATTCATCCTACGGACTGGCAGCTTTCCGATGAAATGAAAAAGGCCCTGACCGAGCGCCTGTCGTATGCACACGGTTTCCCCAAGCAGGATTTTTCCCAAGCGCTGTATGCGATGGCAAGCGAATCTGTCGCAGAGAATTACAACCACTTTTTGCAGGAACTCAAGCAGGAAACCAAAGGCCATTTGTTCACCGAGATCCCGGCCGGTGGTTTTGAAGCCCAATACATCCAGCTTTTGACCGACAGCATTTCTTATTTCATCGGCAAAAAGTGTCACCTGCCGGATGAAGAAATCCAGTTGAGTGACGGCATGGCGACGGTCAGCCATTTTAATACACTCCCGCTGGTTGCACATCTGGGTACGGCAGTAACCGCCCTTTCCAAAGGTATCCTGTTAGAAGTAGAACGGAACATCAAGATTATCAATCGTGAAAGGATGGCACAACATGAGCAAACCGAATATCAATCTGAAATACAGGGAGCAGGACGGGATGATGCTTCCCGATCTGCAAATCTCCAACAGCAGCGAAGCAGATCAACCTCTGGGCAGGTACGGCCGGATGGCCCTGGAATACCTCAGAGAGAATCACCCGGAGCGATTTACGACTTTGAAAATGGATGGCAGTCTGATGGAGATCATGCACCGGGTACAGGACGAGGCGACCGAGAAGATCGAAGCCCTGACGCAGCAAATGCTCCAGCAGGAGCCGCTTCCGCAGACCGAGGACATCATGGAGCGGACGCGACACCTGAACAGTCTGAAACTGATGGCGGAGGAAGCCGTACTCCAGAGCGTAGTCCTGATTCCCCGCTGACCGAAGAACAGCCAAATACAGAAGTGGCGCCAAGCGCCGCACCTGTGGGAGAGCCGTCTGAAAAGGACGGCTCTTTTTCTGTTCCTGCGGAACAACCTACACGCCATTTTACCGATGCAGAAGTCCGGCGCAATTATGAGTACATCCTGACCAGCACCAATCTATACCCCCCAGAGCTGCACAGCGCGGTTCGCAGCGTATTGTCAGAACCGCCACTCAATCCTGACTGGTCAGACAAAGGGCGGCAGATTGCGGCGCTCTTTACTCCCTATGGCGACCGTGAATATCAGGGCGATCTTCTCTATCGTACCCGGTTGCATGGTGAAGATGGCATTTCATTTTTCTTTGATGAAGGCTATACCTACATTCCCTGGAACGGGCTGGCGTTTTTACTGGATGCCATGATCGAGGATGACGACTATCCCAATCCTGTTGTAGAGGAGCAGCCTGATCCCATCGGGGATTATAACATCCCTGATGAAGTTGATGAAATGGGCGGTCCTCACCGGCAGATGACCATTGGAGAAGCGGATTTTGATTATGTTCTGGATGCTGTTGCCTATGAAGCCGGAGAAACCGTAGTGGAACCGGTCAAGCCGCAGGCGATTGTTCAAATGGAAAACGACACACCAGCAGCCGGTGACGAGCCCGCATCCGTTCCTGACGAAAATCCCCCTGTTGTTGTGGAGGCCCCCGAAACGGCTCTCCCCACAGATACAGCGGAGCAGCCTACACCGCCGCCCGTCAAAGGAAACACGACGGCGCACAAGAATTTCCGCCGCTTTCAAGAGTTGTTCCCGGAGATTGTGTCCGGTCAATATGAGTATCTGCGGCTGGAGGCCGGAGAAGCCTACTATCCTCTGGTCATTCACCATAAATACGGTTCCCATTACTGCATGGAGCATTACTATATGCAGAACGGCGACCGGATGTATGATCCTTATATGGATTTCCAAATCGACAAAGAGGCTGGGACACTTCGGGCTTTCAGTTATGAGAACAGCGGCATTGGTGTATATAACGAGGCTGATCCCGACGACCCCGCATACGAGAAAGCAATCAACGGGTTCAACAGTTTCTTTGCCACCTGGCTAAACAATATCCGCAGCCAAGGCTATGAGCCGGTGCGGGCCTCTATGATGGTCAACGATGAAGAAGTCGATGTGGATTTGCGCCCGGCTGCCGAAGCTGTTCCGGTCATGGAAGAAGAACAGCCGGAGCAGCTCTCCCTTCTGTCCTTGGAAATGAGTACGGAAGATCTGCTTGTTGAGCGTGTCATGCAAAGAGGCCCCCTTACCGCAGGAAAAAAAGAACAAATCTACGAGTTTGCTCAGACCCACCCCACCGGATCGGAATTTACTGCTTTCCTAAAAAAGCTATATGGCTATGAAGGGTTCTCCGGTGATGAAATGGGCGTGAAATACGCCATGTTCAATAGTGAAGGTGTCACTATCGAATGGCAGGATAAGCAGGGCGAAACACAGGAAACGAAACTGTCCTGGGCGCGGGCTGCCGGTGTCGTGCAACGTCTGGTGGATGAAGGCCGCTATCTGCAAACCCCTGTTGTCAGCCAGCCGGAGCAGCAGGATGAGGTGCAGCCTTTCAGTGACCAATACCGTCTGTTAGACCGTCTGTGTGCTGACTGCGAGTATTTTCTGGGGGCGGGACAGCGGGCAGAAAAGCATTTGTGGGCAGGCAGCGTGGATGCACAGATTGAGAAAATGCGGGAACTGTATGCCCAACTGCCGGAAAAACCTGATTGGATTTCCCTGGATATAATCAACGCCTACGCCCGCCGCATGGCAGCCCCGGAGCCGGTAGAAAATACTGCGGAAGCCTCGCCGGAGGAAACGCAGATTTTGGACGAAGCCCTGGACGCCCATCATGGACAGATTGATATGCTGATGCAGGCGGTCCGAGGTGAACTGACGGTTGGAACCATCCGGCAACTGCTAATGCTCTTGGTATCACCGTATGCGGTAACTTCTGTCTGGGCATCAGAAATTGTAAACATGGCATTGAGCCCTAATCCGTTCTCAAAACGGTGGTTATAGTCAATGGAAAGTTCCCAACCTCTTGTCCTTAATGAACCGAAGTTACCCTTCGGCGATCCTGCGCCGAAAGTCCATGTAACGCCTTCACCGGGAACAATCATATTCTTCGTATCGCGTTGGTACCAGTCGAATGTGATACCCAAACTACCCTCAAAGAAACGTGCGTCGAAACCGAAGTCTAAAGTAGCGATATCCTGCCAGGTAATACTGGGGTCTACAGCAGCGGGAGTTCCGGCATAAATAATTTTGTTGCCGCTTGGGTCGAGCCAGCTTGCCTGTCCTTGGCTGATAGTTGGTACATATAATGAACTGGATACAGTCTGGTCGCCAATCATACCCCAAGAACCGCGAAGCTTCAAAGAAGAAAGAATTGGTTTAGACCAAGTCATGAATTTTTCTTCACTGAGACGCCATCCTGCGGAGAATGAAGGGAATGCTCTCCATTGCAGGCTGCTGGGGAATTTGGAAGAGCCATCATAGCGGACATTTGCTTCCAACAGGTATTTATCCATAAAATTGTAATTGACACGCCCAAAGAAACCAAGCTGACCGTCCCAATAAAGGTTACCGCTGGAAGTCTGCGTACCGATTGTCTTGTCCCAGCTGAGGTTGTTGATGTCAGTCAGGTTGGTGATCTGTGACCAGTTGTCCTCAGATTCCCAATCTGTCCGGTTCATACCAGCCAATACCTTTAAATTGTTTTGTTTGTTGATCTGCCAATTGTAATCAGTCGTAATATTCAGCGTATGCCGTTTGGCATTGGTCACTTGGCGGCGTATGTGGTCGGGGTTTCCGCCATCCGCTGTGTATTGACGATAGTTTAGGTCATAGGCAGGCATAGCCCCTTGGCTACCTGCGGATACTACTTCTCCTTTATTATTGACATATATTTGGTTGCCATTGCCGTCTAGCCTTTTGACAGGAGCTGTCCAAGTATCAGCGGCCGTATACTTAGTACCGTTCTTTTTCCAAATCTGATCTTCACCGGCATAGGTGTAGTCAATATCAAATTTCCAGTCCTTTGTTATTTTTAAAGTAGCACCTACATTGAAACTCAGGTAGTTGTCTTCTTTGTTTGCAGTGTTAGCCTGATGCACTTCAGAAGCAGGGCTACGCATTTCGTTTCCATTCTCATCGTATCCCATTGGATAAGTGCTGTCCCAACGATAGAGATAGAGCCATGGGTCAGCCGTCGTAGAATTTGTGGCATAAGCATAACGTTTGTTGCGTTTTGAATAATTAGCTCCGGCACGAGCTGTAATGTACTTGTTGATTTCTGTACTTAAACGTATGGAGCCGTTCCATCGGCGAAAATCATCATGTTTAGCCACTTTCATCAGACCGTTCTGGTCCAGATAACCTAAACCGACATTGAATGTGGTTTTGCCGCTTTTACCACTCAGTGAAATATTGTGGGTTTGTGAAGGAGTCCATTCGCGAATCATATAATCATACGGATCGAAAGTACGTATAGAGAATTTGCGATTAGAAGCGTCCACGTACCAGTCGCGTCCATAAACGAACGGATCGTTAACGCCTAACTTGCCACCCCAAGTATTTTCCCATTCCTTAGCTCTTTCAAGGCTCGTTTCATCTACATACCAGAATGCGCCATAAAGAGTTCCTTTGGCACGTTTCAGGGCATCAATACGGTATTGAATACCATCGATACCTGCCATTTCCATCTTCTTGGAAATGTTTTGCCAAGAGAAGTTACCGGAATAACTTACTTCTACTTTTTCGTTTCTGGCACCTTTTTTGGAAGTGATCAATACTACACCGAAAGCGGCTTTGGCTCCATAGATGGAAGCGGAAGCTGCATCTTTTAATACGGTGATAGATTCAACATCATCGGGATTCACCATCTGGATAGAGGGAATTTCCACGTTATCCAACAAAATTAGCGGAGTAGAGCTTCCATCAATGGAACCTATTTGTCCACGTACCTTTATGGTTGGGTCCGAACCGATTTCACCACTTGGGATAACAACAGATAATCCCGGCGTTGTACCTTGTAAACCGCGGCCGATATCGGCTATTTGGCGTCCTTCCAGAGTCTTGCTGACATCTACTGTTGCAATGGCACCTGTTAGGTTGGCTCTTTTTTGAGAACCGTAACCTACAACTACTACTTCCGAGAGTATTTCGCTATCCTCTTTCAAGATGATTTTCATAGTTCTGACGGCTTTCACTTCTTGTGTTTGATAGCCTACATATGATATTTTCAGCACAGCTCCTTGCTTTACACTTAATGTGAATTTGCCATTAATATCAGTAATACCACCATTGGTGGTTCCTTTTTCCACTACACTGGCACCAATAATGGGTTCACCTGTAGCATCTAATACTACACCTGTAACAGTGATAGTTTGCAGTTGCTCAGCTACTCCATAGATACTGCTTTCGGCAGTTTGAGTAGCCATCACATTACCGCTACCTAAAAGCAGTGCACTAATGGCTACTGCTGTGAAGAATTTGCTATGCATTATTCCTCGTTTTTTGTGTTCTTCATTCATAAATGATTGATGATTTTGTTGTTAATTGAAATAGTTTTCTCAAAAAATCAGGGTAAGGATAGGCAGTATAGGAATAGCGAGGCTATTTCTTCTGTCAGATAGTTCTTTGCTTCATAGGCGTTTCTCTATTTAAAGGTTTAACTTATATTTTATCTCTCTTGTTTTTATTGTCTAAAAACTAAGTCCCAAGAGAACATTGCTGAAAATGTGTAGTAATAAAGATGAGCAAAAAACGTGTTGGTCCTGAATATCACCTATAGTAATAGCTGATAAGGTTAAAAAATGCCATATAGAATATGTTGAGAGAATAATTATCCGATTATTATTTGTTTATGTTCCGATTATTGGTAGTTTTGCCAAAAACAGGAACCTGTTTTGTGTGATAATGCCAATAATCGGAACATAAGACTGTAGCTATGGAATTGTATCGGAGTATAATAGAAGATTTGAAAGCGTGGAAACGCAATTCTGAAAGAAAGCCCCTTATATTAAAAGGAGCACGTCAAACCGGAAAAACTTGGATTCTTGAATATTTTGGGAGAACAGAGTTTAAGTACACGGTCAAATTTAATTTTGACAAGGATCATTCTATCCATGAGATATTTGAAACAACTAAAGAACCCTCCCGAATTATCTCACAATTGTCATTGCTCACTGACAGTCCTATTCTGCCGGGCGAAACCTTACTTATTTTCGATGAAATTCAAGAATGCAATCCTGCCCTGAACGCATTGAAGTATTTCTACGAAGATGCGTCTGAGTATGCTGTTGTAGCGGCAGGCTCTTTGTTAGGTGTAGCTTTGTCGAAGGGAGATTCATTCCCGGTAGGCAAAGTTGAGTTCTTGAATTTATATCCTCTTACATTTAAGGAATTCTTGAAGACGATCAATGAAAAACTATATAGCTATATTGAAGAACTTACTGAAATCGCTCCTTTACCACAATTCGTTACTGACAGGCTTAGTGAACTGTATCAACAATACTTGGTCATTGGTGGAATGCCCGCCGTAATAAACTATTTCCTCGAAAATAAAGGTATGGAAAAAGTGAAAAAGGAACAGCAAACAATACTGAATGCCTATACTCTGGATTTTTCAAAACATGCAGAAAATAAAGATATTCCCCGTATTACTCATATTTGGAATTCCATTCCCAGCCAGTTGGCTAAAGAGAATAGAAAGTTCCTATATAAATTGGTTAAGCCCGGTGCACGTGCCCGTGATTATGAAGACGCTTTGCTTTGGTTGGAAAGTGCCGGTTTGATTTACCGGGTATTTTGTACAACAAAACCGTTTCTTCCTTTGAAAGCCTATGATGATTTGTCAGCATTCAAAGTCTATCTATCCGATGTCGGACTGTTGCGTGAATTATCCGGGCTTCCATCTGAAATTATATTTTTGGGTAACGGTGCATATACGGAATTTAAAGGAGCTATTGCTGAAAATTATGTTTTGCAGAGTTTAGTTCCTCAATATGATATTCTTCCACGATATTGGACTTCTATAGGGAAAGCTGAAGTTGATTTTGTCATTCAGTCTGGTAGTGAAATTATCCCTGTTGAAGTAAAAGCTCAAACTCGGTTAGGAGGTAAAAGTTTGTCTGTTTATGATGCAAATTATCATCCGGCATGTAAGTTACGCTATTCATTGAATAATCTAAAACAAGATGGCACGCTGATTAATATACCTTTATATCTGGCAGATTGGACAAAGAAGATTGTTAATTTTTTGACCTTGCACTAATTAAATAGCCATTAAATTAATGATTATTTAATTAGTGCAAGGTCTAAAAGTATCTGCTTATGTTCTGATTGTCAAGGAGTATTTTGCAGGATGAGCCTATTTTAATAGTTTACAGATTCCGATAAATCACTTTCTGCATTTTTCTTATCGAGTGCTGTTACGAAATAAGTTCCTTTTTCATTCAGTTTGAATGTGGTATCTTTAGTGGTCCCTATTAAACTGGCTATTTGGTTGATACCATTATCTTTATACACTGCATAATAAGCAGCTTGTACTCCACTCCATGATAAATTACTTCCACTTACGCGGACATTAGTAGGAGTGTTTGGCTTTTCAGCTATGGTTCTGCCTAAGTAGGGGAGTAAGACAGGGGTTTTATATACATTCCTGATTACATCCATAATCCTAACTTTATTTTCTACCAAATATTTAACGCTATACAAAACACTTCCTTTTACTTTTGGTTTTGTTTTTGCAAAGTCGAACTGTTTCTGCAGATCTTCGGACGACTGGAATTTACTACCATATGCCGGGTCACCAAATTTATAAACTCCATATCCTACTAAAAGATGATTCTCATAAATATATTGTGACCATAAATTTAGTCTCTGGTTAAAACTACTTTCTTCCGTACCCGTAGCAAAATACAATTGTGGAATTACAACATCCACCCAGCCTTCTTTCGACCACTTTTTCACATCTGCAAACAAAGTATTATAGTTACTATCCATATTGGCAGCAGGACTGATGGAGAAAATAACATCAGGGCGAGTCTCGATAATAGTCTTTTGAATATTCTGGATTACTGCATTTACGTTATTTCGTCTGAAATCAGCAATATTATCAAATTGTGCCTTACCATATTTTTCATATTCCACATTATCATTCATGCTCTCAGATGCTTCTAATGCAGGATAGAAATAATCATCCATGTGGATACCGTCAACATCATATTTAGTAATAATTTCCTTGACGATTTGTGTGATACGGGTTTGCACCTCGGGTAAAGCCGGATTGTAAATCCGAATCTTTTCGTAATCCTTAGTCAGTTCAGAAGGAATCTTTGGGTCCAACTGAGGAAATGAGGAGTTCTTATTTGCCCGGGTTGAAATACGATAAGGATTCAACCAGGCATGGAATTGGATATTTCGTTTATGAGCTTCTTCAATAAGAAATCCCAGAACGTCATAACTTGGCTTAACTCCGGAAGTTCCTGTGATATACTTACTCCAAGACTCATATTGCGAATCATAAAATGCATCTGCCATTCCCCGAATCTGGAAGAATATTGCATTCATTTTGTTTTCGACTAATAAGTCCAGATAGTCAATATACTTTTGTTTCTGAGCTGTAGCATTGTATTCCTCCATGGGCCAGTCGATACCCCAGGCTGTAGTTACCCATACTCCACGTAACTCTTTTTGAGGCAAAGTCGAAGGTGTATTTTCTTCCGGTGGCGGTATAATATCATCGTCATTGTCCTTACTACAAGATGCGACAAATGCAATGAAAATAATCAAGGTTAGATATTTCAAATATTTCATTCCTAAATTCAGAATAATGAAGCCGCCTAATTCTCACTCATTAGACGGCTCCTATGTTAATACTATAATTTATTTGATTAAAAAACGAAGATAGTTATTAATCTTCTTCCTCTTGTTTGATAGGGAATTCACAGATTACAAAACCAGAATCTGTACGCGAGCCGAAAATGCAGAGTTTAGCATCCTTTCCATTTTCATCTTTCTCTATAAGATAATCTGTTTGTGCAAGAGCTGCTCCATTACCGCTTCCACCCAAGATGAATTTATAATCAGGATTATGATTATCTCCTTCATCAAACTTCTGCATTGCTTCAGCCACTGTACTCCCCTTGGTCAGATTGTAAACAACCAAGGAAGGAGTTGCTTTAGATGCACTTCCTTGTCCGGCACTACAAACTATCAGATAACGTTCCTCATTAAAGGTAAATATCCTGGGGGCAACCGCTTCTGTTTCCAGGTTCGATTTGTTCATTGCATATTTACTTCCAAGAGATTCATCAACCAACGTAACAGGCAATCTTACTCCTGACCATACATATTGGTCTGTATCTTCTATCCTATACACATTGGTAACCATAGTCGCATCAGCGCTTGAAGTCAGTACTTTCGGTTCACCTATTGTCTTATGATTACTTACGGTCAGTCTCAAAAATTTAGTAGATGCATTATCTCCGAAGAAGATAAATCCATTACCGTTTTTATCAATATTGACTGATATATTATCTCCATGTCTGTTTCCAGCTCCAGGAATATCCGATACTTTGATATCGGCAATAACTTCAGGTTTAGAAGTTGGTGTATCCCAATAATAAATCTTCAATGGTGATGCTTGAGAACCTGATAGAGATGCAATATATACATGTCCGTTTGTCAATGCTCCCATATTGTAAGAATAGGTTCCACCCGTTACGCCCGTAAGATCCAACATTATCGGTTTAATTTCACCTTTCTTCAGTTCAGACACCTTAAGAAGATGTGGAGCAGTTTTTCTGCTGACAATCAATACATGTTCACCATCATAAGAAGCACATCTTGTTAATAGGCTTCCATAATCAGGATAGATATTGTCTCCGGAGAAATCATATACTGTAGGCTTCTCAAAATCAGCTCCGTATACCGGAATTCTTTTTCTGACTCTTATAAAATATTCTTTGTATCTCTTTTGATTTACTATCCGAAGAACCAAAGTCTTAGAAGCAGTTTCTTCATCCATAGAAAAATCCAATACCGAATTTTGAAGAGTAGCTCCATCAGAAAGCTTCGCGTCCAGATTAAGAGCAGAGAAGTTCGTTGTCATATCCAAGCGAGGGAAATTGATGATTTTATTGTCTTCATCAATAGTTCCTTCTACCACTGTATTGCCATCTGCACCTGCATTGGTTATTTTGATAGAAAGAAGTTCGGTATCATAAGGTGCTATATGGCTTTTCGGATAATCCTCATCGCAGGATACCAGACCAAGTCCCAGCAATACAGCCAAAAATCCTATATTTCTTATTAATTTATACATAATCTCATGTTTTAGTTTAAAATAATTTCCATGATTTCACTGATTCATATTGTCAATTGATGCCTGTTGGCCAACCTTCAGTCTGAGTCAAAGTATATCCTTTATTCTTATAGTCCGAAATTTGATTCGTACCAATAGGAGAAAGATACGGATTAACATTAGGAACATTCAAGAACGGCAGTCTACCCTGATTCTGTGTAGGATAGAAGAAACCATTCATCTTAGCTGCATTGGTTCCGTCATATACTGTGAAGCTTCCGTCTTTGCCCATTACCCTGAGTTTCCCTTTATTCTCATCCTTCAACTCGCTTTTTACTTCATTGTTGAAATTAACCCAGGTACCAATCAGCAAATCTTCATTCTTGTCGGTATCCATGTATTCCAGCTTTTTCCAACGCCTTAAGTCAATGATACGTGAGAATTCAAAAGCAAATTCCATTCTTCTTTCCCGTCTGATCTCCCAAAGTAGCGCCGGTACGGTAGGATCTCTATGAGGATCTTGTGGAAGTGCATCCAACTTCATTTCTGCTGTCATTGTTACTCCTAAAGCTTTGGCTTCATCTGCCACCGGTCTTTTGCGAATCAGATTGATAGATATATCTATATCAGACTGAGAGACCTCTGCACCACCCAATGTTGCAAGTTCAGCTTTCGCTTCAATCCAGTTTAGCAAGACTTCAGCATAACGCAATACCGGATAACCGGTTACGTTTTTCTCGCTCTGGAATTCGGCAGCCGGAGAGCCACCACTTTCAATATAACTCAGTCCACTTCGTGGGATAAACTTTGTTACATATAAATAGCTACTCTTGGCTCTTGGAGTAGGTTTAGTATAGAAGCTGGCTTCAAAACGAGAATCTCTTGTTTTAATCAAATTGCTAAGAGTAAAATCATCTGCATTTTCCAAAGAAGAAGTCTGCCAATCTTTACCATCTGTACAGATGAACGCCTTAATCAAATCCAGGTTTGGACCAACATCAGTAGGGTCATTCATATTACAAGTCGATGCGATGGAATGCGTAACGTTTTGAGCAGCATCATATTTTCTGTATAAAATGCAATCCTTACTGTTGGTTAAGTCAGTAGAACCGAATAATTTACGGAAATCTTCAACAATACCATATTTGCCACTATTCATAACCATTTCTGCTGCAGCAACAGCTTGATCGAAGAACTTTTTAGCCCGTTCGTTATTTTTATAATAATATTTCTGCCAGCTTGCCTCAAACAGAGCCCATCTTGAAACCATGGCAGCTACTACGTAACGATTCACATATTGACCTCCATCATTCAAACGAACGTTATGTAATGCATACTCAAAATCGTTGTAAACTGCATCCATAACCTCGTTTCTCGGAGTGCGGTCTTTGTATAAACCATCCTTATCTGTATTCTGTACTTCTGTGTCGTAATAAGGGACATCGCCAAAAACATTTACCAGACGAGCATATTCCAGTGCTCTGAAGAAGCGTCCAACACCTGTCCAATGGTTGTATTGTTCGTCTGTCAGTATTTCAGGCATCAGGTTAGTGATGCGGTCAATCATAACATTTGCTTTTCTAACCCAGGCAAAATTCCATGTAGGACCGGTAAATTCACTTTGCCACATCATGTCCAGACTTGTACTTCCTTTAGATGTAGGAACCGTACGCCCAAATTGTGTTTGAGTGGACATCCTCACTGCATCGTCATTAAACGTATAATTGGCGTTAGGAGCATAAGTCGTTGTATACTTTAATCCATACCCCACAAAGAAGTTTGTGTAAAAAGCATTAGCATATAGACGTACTCTATCTTCATTGGTCCAATATGCATCATCCTCAGCCGTAGTCAATGACGGGCGGTCGAGCACATCATTGCAGTTCGTAAACAATAAAACGACACTGGCTAAAATTATAAATATTTTTAATTTCATAATGATTCTATTTTAGAAGGTTAATTGAACACCACATGACAAACTTTTGAATACCGGTGTACCGGTACCTGTACGTCCAAGGTTATAGTTGGTGGAGAACATAGAATATCCTGATATAGCTTCCGGATCAAGTGCGACATGGAAAGTAATGTTTGCCTTATCAATGCCTATGGAATACCTTTGTAGGGTAACCTTTAAGAGTGTAGCCCCTTGTCTGATTGCCAGTGAATCGGATGCTACTTCTCCGAGAGCTATGGTGGGGGCTGATAATTGTCTTTGGGGTTTAAATATACTCCACACTTTCTTGCTGCTGATTTCTTCGGGTTCTAGGGCTATTTCTTCTTCGATGAGACGGCCCAGGCCTTTCTGTCCGCAGCTGTGCAGAGAAAAAGGAGATGTCTGAGTATTCAGTTCTAACAAAGTTCTATTAGGCATAATCTTTAAAGTGCTTGGTGAATAATAATACTTTTACTGCGCTCATTGTCCGGTGTTATATCGTCCGAATGGATGGAAAGAGTTCCTCCGTGCCTTGTATCTAAGGCAAACTTTATTTTTATCATTTCCGTTTTCTTCTGGATATACCAGATTCCAGCTCCTTCCAATATATTCTTTCCTTCAATTTCTATCTGGAAATAGGTGGATAATTTTAAGAAATCCTTTGCAGCCTGTTGGGGCATTTCTACGGTGAACATGAACTCCTGGGCTAAAGAAAAAGAAGGTATCTATTTCGATTCAAGCACTTTCACCGCCGAAGAAGTCCCTTGGACGACCTCCAAGGGACAAACTCCGGCAGTACTCCGATA